>OFEK01000430.1_pt1 | contig 46605 bp, 31 predicted proteins | sample 1521131 | NCBI WGS metagenome assembly OFEK01 (sample SAMN05720209, study PRJEB24109) | activated sludge metagenome | isolation source: Anaerobic digester | place: China | collected 2015-12-16
TGAGGTTATGAATAATATTCTCGCAGATAAAAGCGGGCATACTTTCTGCATGTGTCAATGTGACAATAATGGTCATTGCAAATGGATGTTTACAAAGAAAGAGGTGTAAAATATGACAGTTCATGATTTTATTGCAACCTATAACGAGGCTTTTAAGTATATAGAAGCAAAATATGGTGTAGAGGCTGTTAAAGATTTATGGCAAACTATCTCTGAAGAATGGTGCACTCATTTAGATGAGCTTATAAAAAACAAAGGTATGGATGGAATGGTAGAGTATTGGGGCGGGGAAGACGGCACCTTGGGAAGAGAAAATGCGGAATATGAGATAAGTCTGAAGGATGGAGTCTTTTCAGGTATAATGCATGAATGCCCATCGGTAAAGGAGTTACATGAAAGAAATAGAAAGGTCTATAACGGCAAATTAACTTATTGTGACAATTGCCCCGTATTATATGCCCCTGTCGCAAAGAAATATGGAATAGAAATGACATTTTACATTGAGCATGAAGAGGATGGTGAATGCACAGGAAGGTGTAAATGGAGTGCGGCAGCTCACTCTTAAGCGACTCACTCCTTATAAGTATTTTTATACTCCAGTTTTAGCTGGTACCTGCATAGATTTTCCCAATCATGCTGAGGTATTTCGTTAAAATAAAACTTGAAGGCAGCTTCTTCCTTGCTTTCAAGTTTTTCTTTTTCAATTGGAAAGCTTTTCGAATAGATGCTGTCATTGTTTCTGTTGAAAAGTTTTATTTCCACACTTATATTTGAAGCAGGCTTTTTGCCAGTGTTAACCAGTTTACCTTCAAATGTGAGGTAATTGGTATCATTATCAATATAATACTTTACAAATACGACCTGTACCTTGGTTTTGGGGAATTTTATCTCTCCCTCCAAGAATATGGAGTTTTTTTGGTCTTCAATATCGTCGATTAAAAATTCCTTATCTTCCTTTTGACGACCGTCAATCAAATCCTTCACTAAAGGAACAAGTTTATCCCGGTCAAGAAGGGTAATACCTATTTCCGCTGCTTCATTAAAAGCTTCCGAATCAAAAAAGGTATTTGTAATTAACAATGCTTGCTCACAATGGTAATAGTTGGCTATATATCTAAGCCGTCTGATTGTCTTAAGTCCGATAATGCTGCCCGGTTCACCTTTTATAGCTAAAACAGCAATTTTTATATCTTTGCGATGAACTATTATATCAATATTATTTAAACTGTTAACAGGAACAAAAAGTGTCTCATATCCAAAATGCCCAATTACCTGTTTTACCAGGGCCTTAAATTTCAACTCGTCAAGAGAATCAATATCCAGAATTTTGGATGATTTATATGAGTCCCTGATTCTGCTCATGACAATAGAATCTATGTATTCAGTAAGTTGGTTTCTTCGCCTTATTTCTTTAGAGTCGGCAGTAAGGTCATATCTGGAGTACATATCGTCAATGACCCTTTGAATCTTATTATTATCGTATTTTTTGCGAAGGTAATTGATAACACACCTTTTGACAGCGTCAATATCATATTCTTCCTGCGCGGCAACTTCCTGTTCAGCGTATAATTCAAGTAACTTATCACGTAACGACGAAGGTCTCATAGTATTCGGCAACTCCTACTATATAAATTTTGTCTTTAAAAATTCAATAAAATTAATTTTCCTGTTGGACAGTATCTCGTTATTATTGTTAAACACTGCCAGATACCCACTTATCAGGTTCTTTGCATATAAAACATTTATTTCATTTGCTCTGCCCAGATAGAATTTTCTACACTTTGCAATATCAGGTACAAGTTCAAGGATGCTCTGAATCTTTTCATCGCTTCTATCAACATAGGCCAGGCCTTCACATGCCTTGCACAGGCCTTTGCTGTCAACACAATCAGGACAATATGTTCCTCCGCAGAGCTTGCATTTAACACTTTGCGTGCAACTACAGTAGTCACGGCCGCAGGATTTACAGTGATTAATATGTTCTTCACAGTAAACTTTTTCACAATTACTGCAAATTTTTATGTGTTCAGGACAGAGGCCAATACCGCAAAGAGCACATTTTTTCAATTCATCAAGAGCAAAAACGCCTTCACATTTTCCGCATTTTCCTGAATGTCTGGTGCAGATGGTTTTTCCGCTGAATGCAGACTTTAGTGCATGTTCTTCACATAGCTTATCATTGCAGATGAAACAATTATATATATGTTCGTCACAATAAGCAGTATTACATACGGTGCATTTATGCATATGATCCGAGCATACATAGGCACCGCAGCTGCTGCAGGTGCCGGCATGATTAGCGCAGACGCTGCTCCCACAAATATTGCATATTTCATAACAGTCTATGCAGAAGGTATTCCCACAGGTCACACAGCGATAACTATGAGCTGGACATACTACAGCTCCACATGAAGCACACTGTGACATGCAACTAGTACATACAATCTCGCCGCAGGTTGAGCAAATGTAGCTTTCATCATCACATACATTACATATAGGTTTGCCGCAGGCAATACACATATCAATACAGTTTTTGCATGCAGCATGTCCGTTGCTGCAAATAGCACCTGAATCAATTTCAGCGTTACATTCCGCACATCGTATATCCACTCTGTTTAGAAATATTTCTGTAGGTATACTAACTTCATGGCTGTTATCATGAAGTTTAAATATAAGGTTTCTTAAATCCTTTACTGTATGCAATAATATTACATTCTTAAGATGATAATCACAGTTAATAGCATAACCTCGTATCTCCCTTTCACATAGTTTAAGTCCCTCATCCTGAAACTTTTCAAGTTGCTCAAGAGTACTTCTCGTGTAATTTTCAATATACTCTTCTTCATATTTGTCAACAATTGCACGGATTTTATCCTTAAGGGTATCTTCAATTTCCTTCTTAAATACTTCCAGTTGGTTTTTTACCGCTTCGAAGGCCTCCTGCCTCGCGATATTCATAAATTGCTGGTAATCCTTTTCACTTATTGAAATGTATTTGGAGGACTGCATCATTTCAATACCTGCAAGCCCATTAAAACAAATATCACCTATAGTTTTACCTGTATTCATATCAATTAGAACAGAAACAAATTTTTCCACTTTCTGGCTTAAGCTATAGTCATTGGAAAGCTCTACTAAAAATATAAAACATAAAACATCCAGAGGAATTGATTCTTTAACATCCCCAAGTTTTATAAACTCAGCATTAAGCAATCTGGTATTACATGATTTATAGTAAGGACAAAAATCACAGCATTTATCCTTATTATCACAAATAGTAAAAAAAGGACATAAATCACAACAGTTCTTATGAGCAAGAGTAGATTTTACAGATTCTTCAGTGTAAATCGCATCAACTTCTGAAAAACCGGCTTTTAAGGAACATTCTTTTATCATATTGTTTAAAGAGGAACTTCCCCTGGCAAGAAGCTTTATATCCTTATTCTCAGCGGCAACTCTGGCAACATAAGTATATGTTTCCTTTAAACCATCCGGAAACTTAACTATAAAAAAGTTTTCCTGCTTTTCTGAAATATATGCACCTATTGTATTGAAGTAGCTTTCAACAAATTTGTGAAGCTCCGAGCTATAAACCGAACCCATAATTCCTCCGTACTAATCCAGAATACCTCTGGAAAATTCCTCTCTTAGCATACTCTGTTCCTTTACATATTCCATACTTTCTCTAAGTTCATCAAGTTCCTTTTCAATATCCCTCTTTTTAGATGAACGCATAATTATATCCATTATAGTTTCCTCAATGCTGAAGTCGTCATCCCTTATTTCTGATAATATTGACTCAATTCCCCCAATAGTCATTTTAAAAAGGTCGATTTTTTCATATAGAACTTTCAGAACATAATCATCTATTGTATCTTTCATAACCAGGTTAAAGATATTAACATCTTTGTTTTGACCTCTTCTGTGTATTCTTCCAATTCTCTGCTCTATTTTCATAGGGTTCCAATGAAGGTCATAGTTTACAACAATAGTGGCATTCTGCAGGTTTAAACCTTCCGCTGCAGTATCGGTTGCTACAATATACTGGACCTTGCCTCGCCTGAATTCATCAATCAAAGCCTGTCTTTCATATCCCGACAATCTGCCCTCATAAACTCTTGCAGTCATATAGTTTTCATTTAAACTGTCACAAAGCATATATGCTGTTTCAAGTCTTAATGTAAATATGATTCCCTGTTCACCGGGAATACTATTAAGAGTTTCAAGGAGCTTCTGCACTTTGGAATAAATACCTATTTCCGATGCAAGGCTTATTATGGGATCAATCATAGGAATCTCATGGGGATATTTGTCCCTCCTGTTTTCAAGCGTTTTAATCAAAGCTCTTGGGCTGCTGGACAGAGATTGTTGCATAGAAATAAGCTCCTTCATTAGGAGGTAATTAACCTTGCTCTTATTTTGAGTTTTGGGTGGGGAGGTCAGAACACTGCGCACTCCCTGCAGTCCCTGTAGTCCCTGTAGACCCTGTATAACATAGCTGCCCTGAACTGACCGGCCGCTCTGAACCGTCCGGCTGCTTTGAACTACCTTGCTTCTATCAAGTAACCTGCTCCCTTCAAGACCTAGAAAGCTATTCCGGGTTTCATTATTACCACTATTTGTAAGCTTACTTAAATTATTTTCATAAATACTTTGCATAAACCTGATAACCATATCATATAACAGGGCTTCCTCCCGAGAACCATTTATTCTGAAAGAATAAACATATCTTTCAGTAAAGGGTATGCCACTGTCTTTTCTCAATGTCCTTACCATTACTTTTGAAACTATTTTCTTTAAATCATCTTTCATTTCTATACGGCATACTCTTCCATTCCGGTCTGCAAAGTATTTATTCTTGAAACTTTTCTCAGTACCCAGAATTCCGGGGTATAGTAAATCTACAAGGCTATAAATATCAGTAAGTTTATTGCATAAAGGTGTAGCAGTGCAAAGCAGCATATATCTCCGGTCAATAGAGCCTACTGCCTGCCTTCTTTTAGAACTGGCATTTATAAGCAGATGGGCTTCATCCACTACAATCATATCCCATTGCCTGTTTGTGAACTTATCAACATTTCTTGATAATTTATTAAATGATGTTATAATCCTGTTACTGCTATAATCAAAATTATCATCCTCAGTAGTCAGAAACTCTTCGCCGAATTTTTCGTTTAGTTCATCCTTCCACTGGAGAACAAGCGCTTTAGGGGTTATTATAAGTATTGAATGAACATTATCTCTTACGATATGCTCTTTCAAAATGAGGCCTACCTCAATAGTTTTACCAAGACCTACTTCGTCAGCAAGCATGGCAACACTTGATTTTTCCTTAAGAATATTTAGTGCTACTTTTAGCTGATAAGGATAAGGCTCAAATCTCCCATCAAGAAGATCAAGAGTAGATAGACTGTCAATTTTACCCGTCTTCATAAGATCGGCAGCCATTAAGCCAAGCTTTAGCCAGTCAGCGGAACGATTGCAATCTCCATCTTTAATCCTGACAGCAATTTTGTTGTCATCAGAGTATGAGTTGTGAACCGGTACTAGATCTATAAGAAGACCTGCATCATTACTCCTCTGCTTTATTTTTATTAAATTTTGATTAGTAAACCTTGGTACAACCTCCTGCATAAAATACCCGCCCCAAATAAAAATTCTGTATGCTTTTGTCGAAATAATTTTGTATTCTATATATTTCTATATATTTATATTTTAACATTTGAAATCATTTAATTAATTAGTATATTAGACTGATTTAAAATAAGTTTTTGTACATATTATACAAAAACTGTGTATTTTTAAGGTTTTATGCTGTGGACAGGTATATATCCTGTGCTAATTTTGGTGTATAATACAGTAAGAAAAATGCGCTCGAAAAATGCTGATATTAAGTTATTTGACGAAAGGAGTAAAATAAAAAAATGAAACTGTTATTGCATATATGCTGTGCACCTTGTTCGGTATATCCAACAGGTCTTTTTAAAGAGGAGGATATAAATTTTGAGGGTTTATATTTTAACCCTAATATACATCCCATTGAAGAATTTAATAGGAGAAAAGAAACGTTGGAGAAATATGCTTCCATGGAAAATATTAAAGTGCATTACAGAGATGATTTCCAGCAAAAAACATGGGAAGAATTTGAAGGACCCGGTGAAGAGCGTTGTGCCATGTGTTATACTATTAGACTGGATAAGGCTGCATCATTTGCAAAAGAACATGGATTTGATGCTTTTACGACTACTCTCCTAATAAGTCCTTATCAGAAGCATGACTTAATAAAAGAACTAGGTGAAAAACTGGCTGATAAATATAAAATTCAGTTTTACTATAGGGATTTCCGTCCAGGATTCAGAAAAGGTCAGCAGCAAGCAAAAGAGTTGGGCCTATACAGACAGAAATATTGTGGATGTATCATTTCCTTATATAATAAATAATAAATAATAAATAAAAGCAGCAAGCCATAAGGTGCATTTATCATAGGTGTAAATTTAAGTCATTATATGGAAGACATGTTATGTGATGCCAAAATAGTCGCTGCACATTAAGAACTGAGAACAGAGGCTGTTGTTACAGTGCATAGAGCCCTTAAATAAATGCACCTCAGGTTATAGATATTAAATGGGGAGAATACCGAATATTACAATAGAATGCAAAAAAAACGGCAAATGTTACAGAAAAGTTAAAATTTAATAAAAATATAGGAAAATTCATGCAAATTGTCGTAAAGTGTAATAAAATAATCTATAGTAACCGGATATATTATTATATATACCATATATGTACTATATACTCTAATTTACAAAAGAAAAATATCATTTATTGTGAGGTAAAAAGCATGAGATTTCTTAAAACAATTTTAATTTTAGTATTTATCACCATTTTTGCTACAAGCAGTTTGCTGGTACACGCGGCTCCGCAACCTCCTTATGCATTGCTTTCGGATGTACGGCATTTCACCGGCAATGAATGTGCAGGGAAATATGAAGGAAAATTCGAGTGCGTTTCTATTTCCTTTAGTGCCGAAAGAGATTTTAGTACATTCACACTGACAAATCCCGACAGAATTGTAATTGATGTTAAAGATGCCTTGTACGATGGGGCAACGAAGACGATAAAAGGCGGTGATATAGTACAATCTATAAGGTATGCCCAGAATGAAAAGAATATTGTAAGAATTGTTCTCGATACAAAGGGCAGACAAAATTATAAGTTAGAGCGGGAAAAAGAACGTATAAATATATATGTAGGGGACATTATTGAAAAAACGGGTAAAGATGCCGGTGAAGAAAATGAAGTTAAACAGCCTGAGAATGAAAGTCAACAAGCCGGAGAGCAGAACAAAGAGCGGAGCAGAGATGAACAGAACAGAGAGCAGAATCCAGCAAGCCGTGGAAGTGTTGACCGCGGACAGAGTTCTGCTGAAGATTCCCTTAATATTGGATTTGCGTCAAAAGAAAGTGTGGATGAAGTATCCATATTCCTTGATAACTATAAGGGGTATAATATCTCAACTTTATCGGACCCGGATAGAATTATTATAGATATCCCGGGTGTAATTGCACCTGTTTTGCAGCAGGAAATAAAGGTTAACGGTACTCAGGTCAGAGCTGTAAGGTATGCACAATATTCAGAGAATACTGCAAGGGTGGTTGTTGATACAATTCAACGATGTCCCTTCAATATAAAGGAATACGATGGGCAGTTAGTTTTAAATGTTGAAAGTCCCAAATTTAACAATATTACATATAATAACAACGGAGACAGGGTATACCTTTCCATACAGGGTGCATCTCTTACTGAGGGCGGACAGGATCTGAGGAAGTTTTATACTGAAAAATACAGTTCGGATGGAACAGTGTACATATTGTCTTTCAGAAGCTCGCTTGTTAATTTACCTCAGGGGGTTATACAGGTCAATGACAGATACCTTGAATCAATAACAATAAGTAAAAGTCTATTTTCGTTTTATACAGATATAATTTTTAAAGCTAAAGACAAATTTGTGTACCAGGTTATGGCAAGACCTGATTTAAAAGATACTGCAATTACAATCCTTAAGCCTGCATCAAAATCGGACAAACTTGTGGTTATAGATGCAGGGCATGGAGGAGTCGAACCAGGGGCAGTATATGGCAGTTTGCAGGAGAAAAATTTAAACCTTGATATCGCTTTGAGATTAAATGAGCTTTTGAAGAAGAAAAATGTAAAAACCTATATGATAAGAGAAAATGATAGTTTTGTAGGGCTTTATGAAAGAGCTTATATTGCAAACAACCTTAATGCTTCATTATTTCTAAGCATACATAACAATGCAATGGAGGATCGTTCTTTTGGTGGTACAATGACTCTCTACTATGTAACAGGAAGTGAGAGCAAAGGTTTTAACAGCTATAAATTCTCAAATATTATTCAAAATGAGCTTATTAAAACCATGGGGACGAAAGACAGGAAGGTAAGGGAACGTCCTGAACTGGTTGTTCTTAAAGCGACGAAAATGCCTGCATCTCTGGCAGAAATAGCTTTCATGACAAACTCAGATGACAGAGCAAAGTTACAAAACTCCGAGTTTAAGCAGAAAGCTGCCCAGGCTTTATGTGATGCAGTTATTAAATCTTTGTCAGAGATAAAGTAAGGATATAGTAAAACAAATATTAAAGTGCAGTCCATAAAAATTAATAAAAAAATGAGTAAGATTTTATACAATCTACTCATTTTTTTTGCTATAGGATTGTGGTAACATTACCTTAAATTGATTAAAAAACATCATATATGTCTATAATTATACTAAAAGCCGATTATTTAAAAAGTTTGAAAAATTAGTTAGTTAAAGGATGGACGTATATGATGATAAAAAAAAGGAGATTTATAAGATTATGGTTTCTCTTGCTTGTGCTGATCATTTTACTTGCATCCGGGTGTGAAAGCAGTGAGATACTAGATGTCAATAATAATCTGCAACCAACTGAAAGCAGTGATTCTGGCATTATAAATGGCATTGTTTCATATGCGGAAAACAATTCAGATACTGTTGGAACCGCAGAAGAGAGTAAACGGAAAAGCAATGATAGTATTGATGAAAAAGACAGCAAGGAGGTAGAAAAGGAAAATAAAAATACCGCTGATTATAAAACCGATATTGATGAGTACAAAACTAATGCTGATAAAGAAGCACAAGAGAATATTTTTATCGAAGTATACTATCAGGATTTAGAGGGATTTGTAATTCCTGTAACAAGAAGAATACCAAGGCAGTTAAGTGTAGCCAGAGCAGCTGTTAACGGTTTGGTTGATACACCTGTAAACAGAGAGGAAATGGCTTACTTTGGTTTAATTCCAATACTGCCAAAGGGTACTGTGTTTACAATTAACTTGAAAGATAAAACAGCAGTTATTGATTTTAATAGCAGAGTACTTGATTATACCAGTGAAAAATCCGAATATAATATAGTTTCATCAATAGTGTATACACTTACACAATTTGAATCAATTGATGATGTAATTATACTAATAAATGGGTATGAACAAGAAAAGTTGAGATATGGGACGGATATCTCAGGAAGATTAAGCAGGAAAAACATACTTGTTAACGCCGTTGATGCAAATAAAGTTAATTTGAAAAAAGGACTTGAAAAAATTGATGTTTACTTGTTAAGGTCCTTAAGGGATGTTGGAAATAAAGGCAATGAAGGCAGCGTTGATAATACTGGAAAAAATGATAATGTATTCCTGTTTCCTGTTTCTGTAGAAACTGAAAAGGTAAATACTAATAAATTTATAGCAAATATAATGAGGTATTTGTCCTCAGATGAACAAAAACCAGAAATTTTTTCGGCGGTAAAACCAGGTATTATGTTAAATGAAAGTACAATAGAGGATGGATTGTTAACTCTTGATATAGGTTTTGATAATGTTTCATATGGAGGCACTTTAAATGAATACTTAATGGTTAATCAGATAATGCATTCCATGAGGCAAATTAGCGGAGTAAATAGAATTAGGTTTTTAATTGATGGGAAAGCCATAACGCTCCCTGAAGGAACTGATATTTCAAAACCTGTACTATTACCAGCAAAAATTAATGATATTATTGATGATGAAGTTTTTGTTTCACGCTAACTTTATTTAATATTAATAAGGAAAGGCAGGACGGGTTGATTGAGAACAGATGGAAGAGAAAATATAGAAATAAGGCCTGTTAAAATCACAAGGAACTATATAAAATATGCAGAAGGATCTGTACTTATTGAAATGGGGAATACAAAAGTTATTTGTACAGCTTCTGTAGAGGATAAAGTGCCCCCATTCAAAAAGGATACAGGCGAGGGATGGATAACTGCCGAGTATTCAATGCTTCCACGGGCAACTCAGGTTAGAAATCAAAGGGATATCAGCAAATTGCGCTTAAGTGGAAGAAGCAATGAAATTCAAAGGCTTATTGGAAGATCCTTAAGGTCAGTAGTTAATTTTAATGTTCTTGGCGAGAGAGCAGTAACAATTGATTGTGATGTTATACAGGCTGATGGAGGAACAAGGACTGCATCAATTACCGGAAGTTTTGTAGCACTTGCAGATGCCTGCAATAGTATGGTGGAAAAGGGTATTATAGAGAAAATTCCTTTGATGGATTTTGTAGCTGCTATAAGTGTTGGCATTGTTAATGGTATAGAGACTCTTGATCTTTGTTATGAAGAGGACTCCAACGCTCAAGTGGATATGAATGTTGTAATGTCAGGGAAAGGAGACTTTATAGAGGTTCAGGCAACAGGTGAACAGTCACCCTTTACCAAGAAACAACTGGATCAAATGCTGGAATTTGCTGAAAAAGGAATAAAAGAATTAGTTTCTATACAGAAAGAGGTTCTTGGACAACTGGCTGACAAAATAGGGGGAGTAACTAAGGATGAGAAAATTTATAGTAGCAACACGGAACAAAGGTAAGCTCTATGAAATAAAAGAGATTCTTTCAGATTTTCCTTATGATGTTGTATCCATGGAAGAGGCAGGTATTAGTAATGAAATAGATGAATATGGCAATACCTTTGAGGAAAATGCCATGATAAAAGCAAATGAGGTATGGAAGCTGACAGGCGGGACGGTAATGGCAGATGACTCAGGACTTGAAGTTGAGTATTTAAATGGGGCACCTGGTGTTTATTCTTCTAGGTTTGGAGGAGAAAACGCTACAGATGAAGATAGAAATAAGAAACTCCTTGATTTGCTCAAAGATGTACCTTTTGAGAAAAGAAAAGCAAGATTTGTATGTGTAATAGCAGTGATCTACCCTGATGGCACAAGTTTTACAGTTAAAGGAGCATGTGAGGGGTATATAGCTTGTGCACCTGAGGGAAATAATGGTTTTGGATATGACCCCTTATTTTATATGCCTGAATTTGGTATGACAACTGCTCAAATGAATCCTTGTGAAAAACACAAGATTAGTCATAGGGGAAAGGCTTTAAGAATGATGGTTGACGAACTGAAAAAACGAGAAAATGAAACCTTGTGAAAAACATAAGTTCAGCCATAATCATAATATATGCAGTATAAATACTTAATTTAAGTGAAGAGGGTTTAAAATGAAAATATTGGTTTTAAGTGATACACACGGTGATATAGATAATGCAAGGGAAGCAATTAAGAAGAATAACGACATAAATTTGATAATTCATTTGGGAGATTATTTCAGAGATGCACAAAAACTAAGTGATGAATTTCCAAATATTCCAATTGAATATATATATGGCAATAGTGATTTTATGATAGATGAAACCCCTGCAGAAAAGGTACTTGAGTTTGAAGGTAAAAGGATTTTTATAACTCATGGTCACAGGTATTCTGTTAAATGGGATTATGAAAAGCTTTTTAAAAAAGCATATGAAGTAAGTGCTGATATCCTGTTATTTGGGCATACACATGTTGCAGATCTGGTTAAAAATGGACGTTGTTTCGTACTAAACCCGGGAAGCATTAGTGACCCAAGGGATAACTCAAGTGAATCATATGCCATAATAGAAATTAACAATGGTGGGGTTATGCCAAAGTTATGTTATTTCTGAAACCCTGCATCTATGAACATATAGTAATGCACAGCACATATAAGTATATAATCGAAAGATATGATCAAAAAATACAAAAAACCTACAAGTAAATACTTGTAGGTTTTTTATGGCGTGCCTGGAGGGATTCGAACCCCCGGCCTACGGATTAGAAGTCCGTTGCTCTATCCAGCTGAGCCACAGGCACAAAATGGAGCGGGTGAAGGGAATCGGACCCTCGCAATCAGCTTGGAAGGCTGATGTTCTACCATTGAACTACACCCGCATATCTACTAACCTGTTGACTTTTTCTATTATACAGGTTAAGTTTTATTTTGTCAACATGTATGGGAATATTTTTTTTTTGGACTTTCATAGATTTATTAGGGAAATTTCCTGGGAACAGTCCTTTACTTATACAAGAAAAAAAGGTGCTATCTACATTAGCACCTTTAGATAAATGATTTGATATAATTATTCCCATTAAGTTTGAATCTACTTATTCAACAACAATTTCAAATTGCATTTCATAATCTGAAAATTCGGGTACTTCAAATTGATAATCATTGAAATTCTTATTCATCAATACATCGATAGCATTCTCAACATCTTTGTTTCTTAATAAAGTTACAACTTCAGTGGAGAAATCTCCAATCTCCTTAATAGTTGTAGCATTATTTACGAATACTGATGTATCGAAATTCTTATAGAAATCAATTGTATCAGCCTGTATTTCTGATAGGTTGTCAACATATTCTCTGAAAATACTGTAATTATCAGGATCTATTGTAGCTATGAAGTCTTGGCCGAATTTTCCGCCAAATTCAACAAAGTGAACAAGATCCTTGACTAATTGTGTATCTACACTGGAGAGCGCATCAACAATTAGTTCTCTTACATCACCAGCCTGGTTGGCGTAGTCCATGATTGTATTAGTGATTTCATTAATAGATTCTACGTCAATTTTACCGGCAGTTAAAGCTACATTATTCATTGTATCATCAAGAAGTCCCATATATTCATTATATAATCCTACATACTCATCAATAGTATCAGCTATATCACCGAATGTACCTGCCGGTATATAATCTGATACAAGATTAATAAGTCTTGAGTTCCTGAATATTTTATTCTGCAATGATGCAACTGTTTCCTCAATAGAATCAGTTGAAAAACTGAGGGATGCAAAAGTGCTTTCCAATTCATCCTTCATATCAAGAATCTCTTCATACATGCCATAATATTCCTCTACGGTACCTACATATTCATTAATTTTCTCTGAAGGAATAAACCAGGAAACCAGATCCTTTAGTTTCTGGTCATAAAGAATTTTATCCTTGGTTTCCTCTATAGAACCATAATATTTTACTGCTTCAAGAGGAGCAGCCCAGTCGGCAATGGCTTTCTGAGCTATATTGAATTGTTCGGAATAATCAGATAAGTCATCGACAAGTGCAAATTGTATTGCACTATTAAGAAGCTCACCATGATTCAGAACAAAATCAACAAATTCATTGACTTTTACATCTGAAAGCAGAGCTGTTGAGTCTAAAATTCTTGTTATAAAGTTACTTATGAATTCCGATTGACCAGCCTTAAAAGTGTCAATTTGATCCAAAGCCTGATTTCTGTAATCCATTGCCATTTCCTTAATTTTATCGGGTAAAAGTTCAATATAGGCTTTAACAATACCTGAACCAAATTGTACATCTTTTACCTTGAAAATGTCCGGAAGGTCAAAATCTGCATATTTTAATGAATATGAGAGGGCATCTGCAGGAATCTGATTGGTTATAAGTCCGGGGGCTTTTTTGTTTCCAAGATTAAGTTGAGAAGCTGTTATATCAATACCGTCTTCAGTAAGATTGATATCAAGCTTTGCGCTAAGTGGAACATTCAAAGAGCCATATTTCCCGTTAATGTATAATCTTTGATCTTTTGTGTTGAATAGAATTTCGTTGATTGAAAACTTATCAGGAAGTGCAATATCAAGGTTTTCAAAATTATCTTTTATTAGCGAGTTGATCAAATCCTGGTTAAGCTCAATTTCTACAGTTTTTGAGTCGGATTCATAATATGTATGTTTTGTTGCGATTTCCTTGACTAGGTCTTCAGGCTGTACATAAACAAAACTGCAATCATATGTAGAATTATGAATGCTTAGTACAGTACCAATACCTGCTGCAAGAATAACCAGGATTACTGCTGCTATTATTAAACCAATTAGCAGCCCTTTTTTAATAGCCATTAAAACACCCCCAAATCAATAAGACGACAAGTAAACTATATTTATACATAAACCACATCTGCTGCTAAGATGTGTTATCCATTATTTAACCTCCTTTCGCTAAAAATAATTTATGTAGAATTAAATAAGTGAACTTAAAGCCCACTTAATTCCTACTCCATTGTTTAGCACTATCTGTCTTTTCTATTAGTTTCAAAGTTATCTACAAAAAAATTGAAGTCATAATCCTGATGTATGTACTATACATTCTATATTATTTTATAAAGGTATTTATAAGTTTATTATGTAAATGTGATATATTCACATTAATATATTTATATTAAATTTTAATTAAAATTATTTTACAATATCATCTAAGGCCATTTTAACAGTATTTGAGCATAGTGTCAATAGAATAAATATAAAGAATGACAAGTTTATTATATGTATATGCGCTAATGTAAACAAACAATCCGTAAGCTCCGTTCAAATTTTTTGGGGACACTTTACAAAGTAAAGGAAATACCTGTTACTTGAGAGAAAAGTGCCCCCTGCCTTATATACACTTGGGAAATCTTATACTGCCATATTCCACATTCTATTTTTTGTCTTGCTCCCTTATTTGAACTCTACGAATTTTACCGCTTATTGTTTTGGGAAGTTCATCTACAAACTCAATAATTCTTGGATATTTGTATGGAGCAGTAACCTTTTTTACGTGATCTTGAAGTTCGGCTACAAGGTCATTACCTGGTTTGTAGTTTTTAGTAAGAACTACTGTAGCTTTTACCACCTGCCCCCTAATAGGATCAGGTACTGCGGTGATGGCGCATTCCAAAACTGCAGGGTGCTCAAGGAGAGCACTCTCAACTTCGAAAGGACCAATTCTGTATCCTGAACTTTTAATTACATCATCTGCACGGCCTACAAACCAGAAGTAACCGTCTTCATCTTTCCATGCAATATCTCCCGTATAATAAATGTTATCGTGCCATACTTTTAATGTCAATTTCGGGTCGCGATAATAACCGCCGAATATTCCTACAGGTATTCTCTTGTCAGTACGAACTACTATCTGACCTTCCTCACCAACATCACAGGAATTTCCTTCTTCGTCAATTAAATCAATATCATAGCCTGGAGCAGGCTTTCCCATTGAACCGGGCTTTGGTTCCATCCAAGGGAAAGTGCCTATTGCAAGAGTTAACTCAGTCTGACCGTAGCCTTCCATAAGTTTAAGGCCGGTAGCTTTTAAAAATTGATTATAAACTTCCGGATTTAAAGGTTCACCGGCTATGGAACAGTGTTTCAACTTACTTAAATCAAACTTTGTCAGATCTTCTTTAATCAAAAACCTGTAAATTGTAGGAGGAGCACAAAAAGTTGTGACACCGTACTTAACTATTACATCAAGCAAATCCTTTGGAACAAATTTTTCATAATCATAAACAAAAACAGCACTGCCGCAAATCCATTGTCCATATATTTTGCCCCATACGGCTTTTGCCCATCCCGTGTCGGCAACAGTGAGATGAAGGCCGCCATCTGAAACGTCGTGCCAGTATTTGGCGGTTACAATATGGCCAAGAGGATAAATAAAGTTATGCTGTACCATTTTGGGCATTCCTGTAGTTCCTGATGTAAAGTATAAAAGAGAAATGTCATTATTAGTAGTAGCTTCTTCTCCAACAGGCCTGGTAAAATCACTTGATGATTTGTTAATTTCTTCATGCAGGTTGAACCAACCTTTTCTATTCCCATCTGCCAGGACTTTGTGTTTAACAGTAGGAGAATCTTCAAGAGAATTTTCTATATGACCTATTACTTCGTCTTCTGCTACAGTAATAATCATCTTAATGCTTGCAGCATTGTTTCTGTATACAATATCCTTGGGTGTAAGCAAATGGGTAGCCGGTATGGCTATTGCACCAATCTTGTGAAGAGCCAGAAGACAAAACCAGAATTCATACCGCCTTTTCAATATGAGCATTACCGAGTCGCCTTTTTTTATTCCTAATGACTTAAAAAAATTCGCTGCTTTGTTGCTGTATTCTTTCAATTGACCAAAAGTGAAAAATGCCTCCTCACCACTATCATTGCACCACACTATAGCCAGTTTGTCCGGATTTCCAGAGGCTATTTCATCAACTATGTCATATGCAAAATTGAAGTTTTCCGGAACATTTATTTTAAAGTTTTCTGTAAATTCTTCATGATTGGTGAAATCATTTTGTGAAATAAAGTTTAGCTTTTTGAGCATTGAATATTACCCCCTAATTAGTCTTGAGTTCACTGTGTGATTATTGCCAGAAATTTTGCAGGTCTCCCGCCTAAAGCTTTCATTCCATGTTTTATACCGGAATCAAAAAATAAAGAATCTCCTTCTTTAAGTATAAGCGTATGGCCATCAATAGTAATTTGCATTTCCCCTTCCAGCACATAGTTAAATTCCTGACCTGGATGAGAGTTGTAACCGGCATCTCCATTATTATCCGAATTACCTGAATTATCCGAATTATCCGAATCAGGTTCTACAGTTACCAGAAAAGGTTCAATTTTTTTATTTAAAAAATTATATGCAAGGCTGTGATACTTATATGCTTTTCTTCTCTCAACACTGACGCCTTTACCTTTTCTCACAAGAGAGTATGTCTGAAGTTTGGGATTATCACCTGTAAGAATAGCAGTTAGTTCTACATTGAACCGACCAGCTATTTTATATAGAAAACTGACGGGGATATCTACTTCTCCGCTTTCATAGGCTTCATACCGTCCTTTTGGTATACCTAATTCTTCTGCCAGGGTTTCTAGTGAAATGCTATATATTTCTCTCAGTTCTTTTATTCTGACAGCAATCTGTTTTATTTGATTAGACATAATAACACCCTTTCTAAAACTATATAATATTAACTGAGCTACACTATTTTAAAATGTACAGGAAAGTATGTATTTCCTTTTTATATAATATACCACTATGCAATTCAGATGTAAATTATCTGCATAGAAATTTCCATAAGTAATTCTTATAGTTAAAAGAATATTTTACTAACTTATTTTACTATAGTATAATTATTTCATTAAAAAGGATAAATACAAGTACATTTTGAAATGACTAAATACTAAAGAAGTCGTAGAGCAATAGGTTATATATATGAAAGAAGGTGCTGATATGAAAGAATGTGCTAGTATGAAAGAATGTGCTGATATGAAAGAAGGTGCTAGTATAAAAGATATGGTAAGACGTATTTTTGTAGAAACCAAAAATGAGTATGATGTAGAATCACAGCAACTCTATGAGGAAATCACCGGGTTTCTTGGAATTGAAAATTTAAAATCTGTAAAAGTTTTTTCCAAGTATGATATTCAGGGAATTACAGACCAGCAATATTTGGAAGTCAGAAACAGAGTTTTATCAGAGCCTCCAATTAATAATGTATATGAAGAAAATACAGGCTTCGAAGAACATGTTATGCTTGAAAAAGAAATTAGAATCATTGCAATGGAATATCTCCCTGGACAGTATGACCAAAAGGCTGATATTACGTCACAATGTATTCAGATAATTATAGGTGGGCCAAGGCCAATTGTGAAAACAGCCAGAATAATCGTTCTTAAAGGAAAAATATCAGATGTTGAATTCAGCAGAATTAAAAACTATTATATTAATCCTGTTGAAAGCAAAGAGACATCTTTAGAAAAGCTATCAAAGCTTGACAGTGATATTAAAGAACCTGACGATATAAAAATTCTTGAAGGTTTTATTAATGTATCGGATTCTGAAATCGAAGAATACGGAAATAAAATAGGGTTTGCAATGCCTGGTGAAGATCTTCTGTTCTGTAGAGATTATTTTAAAAATCAGGAAAAACGCGACCCTACTATGACAGAAATTAAAGTTCTGGATACTTACTGGTCTGACCACTGCAGGCATACTACCTTTATGACAAGAATACAAGATATTGAGTTTGATAAAGGACCATACTATGAAGTTATTAACAGAGCATTCCAGGAATATCTCAAATCCAGAGAATATGTTTATTCGGACAAGCCCAAAGATATATGCCTTATGGACCTTGCAACCATAAATATGAAAGAGCAAAGGAAAAGGGGACTGCTGGAAGATCTTGAAGTGTCAGAAGAAGTAAATGCCAGCAGTATAACTGTTAGTGTTGATGTAGAGGGAATGACTGAAGAATGGCTTGTAATGTTTAAAAATGAAACCCATAACCATCCTACGGAAATTGAACCTTTCGGAGGAGCTGCAACCTGTCTTGGAGGAGGAATAAGAGACCCGCTCTCAGGAAGGGCATATGTATACCAGGCTATGAGAATTACGGGCAGCGGCGACCCAAGGACAAAAATTGAAGATACCCTGCCAGGAAAGCTTCCCCAAAGGAAAATTACTACAACTGCAGCAGCGGGATATAGTTCATATGGTAATCAGATAGGCATTTCATCAGGACATCTTTCAGAAATTTATGATGAAGGCTTTGTGGCAAAGAGAATGGAACTTGGAGCTGTAATAGGGGCAGCACCAAAGAGAAATGTTGTTAGAGAAAATCCATGTACGGGTGATGTCATTATTCTTTTAGGCGGAAGAACAGGCCGTGATGGCTGTGGTGGTGCTACAGGATCTTCGAAGGAACATACTGAGGAATCTCTGCTTACAAGTGGGGCAGAAGTCCAAAAAGGGAATCCGCTCATAGAAAGAAATATCCTTCGCATGTTTAGAAAGCCTGAAGTAAGCCGTATGATCAAAAGATGCAACGATTTTGGTGCGGGCGGGGTTTCAGTTGCCATAGGTGAACTTGCAGATGGACTGGACATAAATCTTGATAAAGTACCGGTAAAATATGCAGGGCTTAATGGGACTGAACTGGCAATATCAGAATCCCAGGAGCGTATGGCTGTTATGGTGTCTAAGGAAAATGAAGCTCGATTTATTGAAATGGCAGCTGAAGAAAATCTCGAAGCTACTACAGTTGCAGTTGTTACGGAGGAACCCAGGCTTAAAATAAGATGGAGGGGTAAAACCATTGTTGATTTAAGCAGGGAGTTTCTAAATTCCAGTGGTATAAGGAAAAACACCAATGTTAAAGTATTGAGCCCTGTTAATGAAAATAATTACTTTTTCTCTCTGCCTTATGAAATAGATAAGAGCCTCGAAGCTGGTGATATAGAAAAGGCCTGGATGAGCAATCTGAAAAGACTTAATATATGCAGCCAAAAAGGGCTGATGGAGAGATTTGATAGTACTGTAGGAGGAGATACTGTTTTAATGCCTATGGGAGGCAAATATCAGTTAAGCCCTGCAGAAGGTATGGTAGCAAGGATACCGGTGCTTGAGGGAGAAACATCCACAGCCACTGTTATGACCTATGGATATAACCCTTCAATAGGAAATTGGAGCCCTTTTCATGGTGCTTTATATTCCATAGTGGAGGCTGTTGCAAAAGTTGCTGCCATTGGAGGGGATTACAAGAAGATAAGATTAAGCCTTCAGGAATATTTTGAAAGACTGGGCAGTGATCCCGAAAAGTGGGGGAAACCTTTTGTTGCTTTACTCGGAGCATATTATGCTCAGAAAAACCTTGGACTGCCTTCTATCGGTGGAAAGGACAGTATGTCGGGTACCTTCGAGAATATACATGTTCCTCCAACAGTTGTTGCGTTTGCGGTAAATACTTTAAATATAAATAGTGTTATTTCAACTGAGTTCAAAAAGGCTGGGAGCAAGGTTATTTGTGTACCATTAAGACAAGATAAAAATAATATTCCGGATTTCGAGGGTATGGGTAAAAACTATGCCCAAATACATGAGCTTATAAAGACAGGAAAAGTTTTAGCTTCGTCAACAGTAAAAGAAGGTGGACTGGCTGCTGCTGTAAGCAAGATGTGTTTCGGCAATAAGATTGGGTTTGCTCTTTCACATGTAAAATCCCCGCAAAATCTATTTGCGCCTGATTATGGTTCTATTGTTCTGGAACTTGACAATACAGGTGATTTGACCCAGATGGAACAGAACCTCCAGGGACTTGATTATTATGAGCTTGGAACTACAATAGATGAGCAGAATATAATTATTAATAATGTTGTGATAAGCCTGGACAAGGCAATATCCAGTTGGGAATTAGTGCTTAATGATATTTTCCCTGTAAAGACTGAAAAAGTTGAAACTTGCGCACACAGTATTTATGATAGTATATCAGAAAATAAAAGCACTTCAGAACTAAAAGCCGGTAATTTTACAGGAAGAGCAAAGCTCGGGAAAACTGCCAAACCTTTAATCTTTATTCCTGTATTCCATGGAACATCTGGTGAATATGAGGCAGCACAAGCATTTGAAAAAGCAGGTGGGACAGTTGATACATTTGTATTCCGCAGTTTAACAGGAGAGCACATTAAGCAATCTATAGATATTATAGAAGAGAAAATCAATAACAGTCAGATACTAATGCTTCCAGGGGGATTAAGTGGAGATTTGCAGCTAGGAGGCTCCGGACGATATATGGCAGCTGTCCTGGGCAACCCGTATATTAAAGATGCTATCAACCGTTTGCTGAATGAGCGTCATGGTCTTATACTTGGACTAGGTATAGGTTTTCAGGCATTGTTAAAACTTGGTCTGCTTCCATATGGAGAATTCAGAGAAATGAATGAATCCAGTCCTACATTGGCGGTTAATATTAATGGGAATTTTGTCTCTCGTATGGTTTGGACAAAAGTTACATCAACTATGTCACCATGGTTTGCAAACACTAAGGCAGGAGATATACACCTTGTACCTATAGCCTGTGGAGAAGGAAGATTTGTTGCCGGAACTTCAGATATTGAATTATTAGCTAAAAATGGGCAAATCGCATCAACATATGTTACCAACTGCGGAAGTCCGGCTTGTGATACAGGCAGTAATCCAACAGGCTCCATGAATGCGATTGATGGAATAACCAGCCCTGATGGAAGAATCCTGGGTATGGTTACACATCCTGAAAGAATAGACACAAATACAGCACTGAATGTACCGGGGAATAAAGAACAGAAGATATTTGAGGCAGGTGTGAAATATTTTGGTTGGTGAGTTGTAGAACTATTAAGTTATTCTTGAAGTATTTTCTCAAAGACGAGGGATTCCTAACCTTTCCATCACGCAGGCTTTTGCAGCTTGCAATATGAACTATAACGGCCATTCCGCAGATTATTTAGAGAGAAGGTTGGCGTTTCCCCATCTGTATATCGGAAAATGTCAGAGTAAAATGAATTGTCCTACTAAGCAATAAGAGGAAGCCGGGCTTTTGTTTAACACAAAAGCCCGGCTTCTTTTTAATTTCAAAATAACATTTTCCGTACTAATTATAAGCATATTCTACCTATCCTTACAGCCAGCCTGTTGATAAAATATTAATAGCAGTTATGCAAAATATAAGCAGGCTGGATGGAAAAGACCATGACTTAGGAGGTCTTTGCTAAGGGCCAAACGGTAAAGTTATACCACTGACGAAAGTATACTTATTGAATGGGATCCTGTCATTGATGAAGATATTAATAGCAGCAATGCTTATAACGAAGTTTGTTTTTATATTGAGAAGGGATCGTCAAGCTTACTTAACCATTCTTTTAATTCAAGCTCCATTTGGAAAGCTAAATCATTTTCTGCAGCAGTTTCAAAACATAGCGGATTTAATTGATAAGGATCCGTTTCATTGTCGTAAAGTAGTCTTTTAGTTTTTTCTCCGGGAAAGTATCCTTTACTAACTACATATGTATACCTATAGGTACGTACACCCCTCCAACCTAATGTTTTTGGATCTATCCCTTTAGCACTTAGTTCTTTTAGAAAAACATCCCTACCGGGACAAGCACAAATAAAAGCAGATGTTACAGGCTGTGTTTTTTCCTTGCGGATTACCGGTGAAAGGTCAGTGCCTTCAACCGAAGCCGGAACCGGAATATTCATTAATTGCAGTAAAGTAGGCATTACATCTGCGCTGCCTAAAAGAGTTTTCTCCCTGCCTGGCAGTATCCGGGAAGGCCACCTGATAACAAAAGGAATTCCTATAGACTCTTCAAGCCATACATGTTTTGCCATTAAGCCATGTGAACCCATCATATCTCCATGATCTGAAGACAGAACAACTATAGTATCATCTTCTATACCTTGTTCTTTAAGGACTTTCAGTAATCTCCCGAAATTTTCATCAAGACCGGAAACTGCTGCATAATAATCCTTGGTGAACCTGGTCAGAGTCTCAAAACCTTCTCCAATCTTTTCATATGTATGCGTATACAAGCCTTCTGCTTTTACATTAGGTCTGAAGCTAATATCTTTATCCTTGTATAATTCTTTATATTTTTCCGGTAACATATGATAAGGACTATGGGGAGGGTTCCAGGAAATAAAAAGGGCAAAAGGATTTTTTTCATATTTTTTTGTATGATCATTTATGTACTTTATAGCTACATCTGTTTCATGCTCAGGTGACCATTGATTGATATGTATTGCTTTATTGCTGTCCTGCCAATAATGAGGTGCCATATGCTCATCATTTGCACCGTATGAATACCAAAAGTCGAAACCATGTCTCTTAGGACCGGGAGGAGTATAGGCATCCCATCCTTTTGCACCGGATTCGGGATTTTCAGAAAAATTGCGTTCAGATGAGTCAAGATGCCACTTGCCAATGTAGCCTGTAGCATAACCTTGTTTTTTCAACACATCACTAATACATATTTCATGGGTTCCAAGGGCAACATCCACGCCGGGTTTACAATTTGTAAACATACCGGTAGAAAGAGGGTAACGTCCCGTCATAAGAGATGCCCTGTGGGGAGAGCATAGGGGGAATGTACTGATAGCATTTTCAAATATGAGACTTTCATCTGCAAATTTATCCATATTTGGAGTAACAACAGGATCTTCATTCATAAAACCTACTGCCTGACGTCTCCATTGATCGGCAAAAACAAATATAAGATTTGGTCTTTTTTCGTTCATTTAAAGCTCCATTCCTGCTGCGCACGAAATGAATTCGCCCTTTCAGGAACACAACTTTTTAAGAAAAAGTTTTCATGGGCTTAAATTCATTTCAGTCGCGCGTGCAATTTATTTTTTTAAAATTCTTGTGCAAAAATATGCACATGCGCATTAGTTTTCAGAAATTTACCAATTTGTTTTAAATTAAGTCACCTTCAAATTAAATAAATAAATCATATTAAAATACAAAATTTGACCAAGAGGCATGTCTTAGCAAATCTTCGTCAATCTCAAGGCCAAATCCGGGTAATAGTTTTGGGACTGTTATTGCACTTCCGTCCATCCGAACAGTAGCTTGTGCTTTTACTGAGTTAAGAAAGCCATCTGATTCACCTGGTTTTACCAATGCTTCCACCCAATCCGCACCCAATCCAATTGCAATCTGTTGCCATGCTGTATTAGCAGGACCCAGCAAACTATCATCTCCTATCATTAATTTACCGCCAATTTCCTTAATCTTTTTTCCCAATTTAACTGCCCCATGAATGGAACCGGTACATCCCGGATGAATATTATAGATTCTTCCCATTCCGGGAAGAATAGTCTTTATAGCTGTAACGGCTAGCCTCAAGGGATAATCAGGTATCAAATCAAGACCGCCTGTCATATTCTGCAATTCAACCCATTGAGCATTGGTAAGCATGGCAGGATCTTCACAAGCATTAAGACCATTAGCATGAAGTTTTATTAATTGATTTGCTATATCATGCATTCCTTCATCAGCTAATTTTTCTCTGTAACCACAATTCACATCACCTATTATGTAGGGTTCTTCTCCCAGTACATCCCTTATAGCCCTTACAAGCTCTATATCAAGCTCAATTTTACCAAAAAGTTTTAGCTTTACATGCGTAGTTAATTTCTCATTTATTGCTTTTTTTGCCAGTTCCTTAACCTGTGTGGGATCATCATGCAAAATTACATAAACTCCAGGTACAGAGTTTTTAACTTCATCCCAATTAAGCTCTAAAAGTTTGCCAGCTGGTTCCCCGATAATATGTCCAGCAAGATCAAGTAAAGCCATATCAGCCATCTCACATCTGCGGCTTCCCCAATCTGTAAGTTTCCTTTCTATATACTGAATAGCCTCCAAGATGGAAAGCCCATTTAATTCATGGAAATATTGCCCCCATTCAGATAGGCTTATGTTTTTATTATTTACGGACATTACATTTTCACCCCAACCGCAGTAATCTCCGCTGGTAATTTCTATAAATGCGTGTTGACGGCTTTTCCATGTTCCAAAACTAAAATGTCTTTCAACATCGGAATCATATCTGAATAACTCAATCTTATCGATTTTATTTTTAGCTAAAGCTGATCCAGTCATTATGAGATCTCCCCCAATCCATACATAAATAGTGCATCTTACTTATAATTTCAGCATAAGATGCTTTGCCTGCCAAATTATCCATTTCCAGAGGATCTTTTTCAAGATCATACAATTCGGCAGAATCACGTAAATCATATACATATTTATATCTCCTGCTAATAACCGCACGCCGAATATCCCCAACGGTTGGGTTTCCTGAATACTGGCAGAATAAGTTCCTTTCTTCAGGTGCAACTCCCCGGGTAATCGGGTCTGCCAGTGAAATACCATCTAAATCACACGGAATAGACAAGCCGGTCATATCCAATATAGTAGGTAATATATCAAGATGAGAAACCGGAGTATCGATAATATGTCTATTAATGCCTGTTCTTTCGGTCAGAAAATTTGGGCTTTTAACAATAAAGGGTACATTAATAGCTTGTTCATACATCTCCATTTTTTGGTACATATTGTGCTGACCCAGATGATCCCCGTGATCTGAGGTGAAAACAATGAGCGTACTATCCATTTTGCCGTTTTTTTCAAGCTCCTGAAATATTCTACCTATTGCAGCATCAACAAGATTTAAAAGCCCTAAATGTGCTGCCCATACTTTCCTCCATTGTTCCAAGGTCAAACCTTCAGCTAGTTGTGCTGCAATACCTCTTCTTCTGTTTGCTGGTTCTCCTTTTGCAGCTATTCCGATATTACCGGGTAGTTGAAGATTATCCGGGTTAAACATGGACGCATATGGTTCAGGTACTGTTAAAGGTGGATGAGGTGCCCAGAAGTACACAAAAAGAGCAAATGGATTTTCATGTTCTTTTTGAATAAATTCAATGGCTTTCCCTGAAAAATAATTATCTTTAAAATATTTTTCAGGATGGGGCCAAATAGAAGTCATAGCATTGGAATATTTCTTTTCTACATACTTATCATCTTGAAATTCCATCACTTGTTTTTCAAAATATTCTGTTCTTCTTATATTAATATCAAGCTCTTTTACATATTCTGCATAATCATTATCATCAATCCACATATCAAAGTGCATACGGTCCTTAAGAGAAGGCTTTACTTGTATATGGTTTACACCTACATGTCCTACAGTATAACCAGCCTCTTCCAAATACTGATGAATGGTTTTGTGATTACCGGCTCTTAACCCTTTAACATCATTAAACACAACACCATTTTTTGTAGGATATTTTCCAGTTGCCAGTGCTGTTCTTGCAGGCACACACAAGGGACATGTGTTATATGCACGTGTAAACACTGCTGATTGTTCTGCCAGCCTGTTAAGGTTAGGTGAAACCTCCCCGTTATCCTGAACCATGCCTATACTGTCTCTTCTCTGATGATCGGTCATTATAAATAAAATATCAGGTTTATCCATCTTGTTATTCATAGTCTGTTTTCTACATACAAGGTGCATTTTTAAATATGAAGAGATGTTTATCAGGGACTAATATTACAGTACCTAGAGTCTCCACTTATGCCAATTGCCAATATTTTCTTCATATAAATAAAATATACCCCTGTGTATCTCCTTTTAAAGATTTAACATAGAAATTCAGTGGGGGATTATAAAGCTCCCACTGAATTTCCTAACAACGAGAATTCGATTTATTTCTTTTGGTTGTCATAATATTCTTGCCAAAGCTGCACATATCTATCAACATTTAGAGATTTGCAAGTCTTCAGATGTTCATTCCACTGGGCATCAGTGACTCCTTTTAAAATGCTGTTTGAAACAAAATTCGCTAAATATGCGTCAATCTCAACTAGTAATAAATTTTTCTCATTAGCTGTCTCAATATTTTCAAAGTTAGACTGAAGAGTTTCAGCTGGAAAATACTTTTGGTACAAATCGGTAATTGCATCAAGACGTATTTTTGTACGTGGTGCTAAAAGACGTTTATAAAGACCTTCTTCGGCAGTCATGAACCAGTTAGCCTGAGAAGCAGGTGCTACAGTATGGCGGTATTCACCCCAGCTTGCGCCTTGTGGCAGTTTATCATTATTCTGAATCCATAACCCGTTTTCATTGAACTTCCATGCTTCTCCTTCAGGACCAAAAGACCAGCGCATTTTATTTTCCCAGGAACTGTTAATATAATCATGCCACCTAATCATTGCAATAGGATTTTTGCAAGACTTGGTTACAACAAATCCTGTAATATTTCCGCCCTTTTGACCTTCCTTATTCCAGAGGACTTTGCCTGCACCTCCATCTATTGGTTCAATAGGTATATAATGGTTCATATTATCACCGGTAGCTGTATCAGCATTATAGCTTAGAAATGATCCAAGAAGCAGCTCCTTGTTTTTTCCTTTGGCTTGCAACTGCTGAAGAGCCTGACTAAATCCTTCAACATCCATCAAACCAGCTTGAACCAATGAGTTAAACCATACTAGAGCATCACGGAACTCATTTTTTATTGATGGAAAAATGACTTTTCCATTTTCTACAATTAGATGCTGGGTATTATCAAGAACTCCAAAGGTTCCAAAGAATGAATTTAATGAATACTGAGCATCTTGTTGGCAGAAAGAAAAAGGAATTTCATCATTTTTCCCATTTTTATTCATATCATTGTCTTTAAATGCTTTAAGAACCATATAAAACTCACTTGTTGTACGCGGCACTTGCATACCCAAAGCATCCAGCCATGTTTTGTTGATATAAAGCAAGGAATTTGTTACACCCCAAGCAGATTCTTCACTCGTGTTAAAAGAATAGATTTTGCCATCCGGTGTAGTTAATGCAGTTTTGATATCCGGGCGTTCGTTCCAGAGTTTCTTAATGCTGGGGGCATATTTGTATACATAGTCTCCTATGGGTACAAGTGAATCAATGTTTTGCATTAGCATCGATGTGCTGATGCCACTTACAATTGCATCCGGAAGACTTTTGGAAGCAAAAGAAAGATTCACTTTTTCATTCCAGCCTGAGGGAGCAATTTCTTGCCATGTAATAGATATATTGGTTTCCTTTTCTACTTCTTGAACAGGTAATTTTTCAGGGTAGGAATTCTTGCTGAGAGCATTTTTCCTGATCATAACTGTAAAATTTTCTTTTTCTTTCAGGATGGGTATACCCGATTTATATAGGTTCCCCTCAAGATTAGTGTCAGTATCATTGTTTTGAGGAATAGTAGCTTTTGTTTCTTGAAATTCAGTCTTTACGCAGCCTGTAAAAGCTTGAATTACCAGAATAGCTGCCAACAAAAATAAACATGTTTTCTTGAACTTCATTTTAATCTCCCCTTCTTTTATTATTTTTAATGTTTTTATTATTTTAGCTTGCTTAAAGCAATTATAATACTTTTTCATATTTCACCTTGCTTAAAGCAATTATAATGTTTTTTTTAGCCCTTAACTGATCCAATCATAACTCCCTTGATAAAATATCTTTGTAAAAAGGGATACATTATCAAAACTGGAAGTGTAGAAACAATGATAACTGCATATTTGAGAGATTCAGCTATTCTCTGTGCATCACCTATGGATTCAATATCTGTAGTGTCGCTCACAAGCATCTGGCTTGCAATAAGAATATCTCTCAAGATTAATTGCAGAGGATATAGTTTTTCGTTATTTAAATAGATAAGAGCACTAAAAAATGAATTCCAGTGACCTACTGCATAATAGAGGGTCAGTACTGATATAATTGATTTGGATAGCGGCACAACTATTTTTAAGAAAAATATGCCATTCCCACATCCATCAATAAATGCCGCTTCCTGAAGCTCTACTGACATAGTATTTTGGAAAAATGATTTTGCGATTATAATATTATATACTGAAATGGAGCCTAAAATAATCATTACAAGAGGGGTATTTATAAGGTGTAATTTATCTACAACCATGTATGTGGGAATAAGTCCTCCCCCAAAATACATAGTAAAGACGAATATACCCGTTATGGGACCTTTGCCAACAAGATCCTTGCGGGAAAGTGAGTATCCGGCGAGGATTGTTGCTGTTACACCTAAAAGAGTACCAAAAAAAGTATATATTATTGTATTATAATATCCCCGCCAAATCCGGTTATCCATAAAAACTCTTATATAACCCTCGAAGTTTAAAAGCCTGTCCTTGCCACCAATTGGATATAAGAGCATTGAACCTGTGTTAACAGCATCCGGATCACTTAAAGATGCTATAACAATGAAATAGAGGGGATAAACGGTAATAATCAATATAAGAATTAATAATAAATTTACAGCAAAATCAAATATCCCATCTGATGAGTGTTTTAATAGATTCAATTCGGCTGTTTTTCTTTTCATGTTTGCACCCCTTACCATAAACTAGTATTTGAAATACTACGGGCAAATCTATTAACCAGAACCAGTAGAGTGAAATTGATAACATTGTTGAAAAGGCCAATTGCTGTTGAATAGCTGTATTGAGCGTTAATAAGACCTACTTTGTATGTGTATGTAGATATAACCTCGGAAGCATTCAGGTTTAGATTGTTTTGCATGAGCAATGCTTTTTCAAAGCCTACATTCATAATATTACCCATACGCATAATCAACAGTATTATAGCTGTAGGAAGCAATGCAGGCACATCAATATGCCAAATTCTCTTTATTTTTGATGCTCCGTCAATTACTGCTGCTTCATGTAGCTCAGGACTTACATTTGTTAAAACAGCTATATAAATTATAGAATTCCATCCTGCATTTTGCCAAACACCTGACCAGACAAAAATGTGCTTGAAATATACCTCTTCCCCCATGAAAAAAACCGGCTTCAAATTCATGTAGGAAAGGAGTTTGTTAACAACACCATTCCCGGGAGAAAGAAAAAGTATAAGCATACCAACCATAACCACTGTAGATATAAAATGTGGAGCATAAGTTGCAGTTTGAGCAAATTTGCTTAGCTTTTTCATGGTACTGTAGTTTAATATAAGAGCTAATAAAATAGGAACTGGAAAACCTGCAACCAACTGATATAGGTTTATTGTGAGAGTATTTTTAATAAGATTCCAAAATCTATAGGAATTAAAAAAAGTAGTAAAGTGCTTAAAACCTATCCATGGGCTGTTCCATATCCCTTTAGTTGAAGAAAAATTCTTAAATGCAATCTGAATTCCGTACATTGGCCAGTAAGCAAATATAATTATGTAGATTAAAGCAGGTAAAAGAAAAATATAAAGCATATAATTACGAGATACCATTTTCCATTTGGATCTATAGAACTCATGTTTTCCATACGTTTTCATTTTCGATGGTTCATATTGCCTGGATAAAACATTCATAGTATCAACCTCCAGAAATCTTGAAGAACTTGCCTATATAAAGAATATCGATTTTTGCTGAAAAAGTAAATGTACATTATTGCCAATGCAATATACTTTTTTTGAAAAAGCTAAATAGGCATCTTTAAAGCATTATAGAGAGAAGGCTTTCTGATTGCTTAAATTTGAATTAAGCATTAACCATATTTGAAATGCACCTCATTTTGCGCTGTGAACATTGAAATTATTTGTTTTTCGTGTTAATATATTAATATGTAACCGGTATATGGTCTATATACAGCAAAAACACAGTAATATGTATAAAAATAGATAATTTGCAGAAAATGAGGAATTTATATGAAGAAGAACAGCATACTGTTTAAATATTTAATTTCTTATCTATTGGTTTTGTTTATTCCCTTGTTTATACTTAGTGCCATAATTAAGTATTATTTTATTAAAACTTACAGCGAATCTGTCTTGAAACAGAAAGCCATGCAAATACAACAAATAAAATCATCTATTGATATACAGCTAAATCAGCTTCACAATTTTGCTATTCAGTCTTCAAGTAAAAATATATTTTCAAGATATAATATAGAAAACAACCCGTCATCTTTTAATGATATTATGAAAGAAATACGTTATTTTATACATATTAACGCTAATCTGCAGGAAGTAATATTTCATTTAAAAGACAGTGATATCTATTATATGAGCTCGGGAACAAGTAAAAATGATTATATATTTACAAACATTATGAATTATGAGGAAATTAGCAAAGATAATAGTTTGGCTTTCTTTTCAAACCTGGACGCACCTATTTGGCTTAAAGCACAGACTGTATATAACAGAAGTATCAGCAATGAAAATATTATAACATATATTGTACCTTGTATTATGAATGAAAGTGTAATAATATACCAAATAACTACTTCTTTTTTCAATAGGCTTTTTGCAGAAAATGAAGATAACATAGAATCTTCGGTACTTTTATTAGGAATGGACAATAGGCTGATTTACGCATATAATACTGACAAAGATTTTTTGAATAATTTAGAAACAATTATCGCAGTTGATACCGGAGTTATGAAAGAAGTTGCTGTCGCTGGTAATGATTATTATATATATAAAACAGTTTCTGATTTGAAATCCTTTGTGTTAATGGAAATAATACCTAAATCTTTTATTGAAGAGCATGTTAACAAATTTTCCCAAATATATCATGTGGGTTTAATAGTTATTGGGCTGCTGGGGATGCTTGTTATTTATTGGCAAACCATAGCAAACTATAATCCAATAAAAAAGCTTGGTAATACAGCTCGTGCGGCTAATTTGAAAATCCCGGAGCATTTAAATGCACTCGAATCAATAGAATTTGCAATAGAAAATCTTTCTAAAAATTCCAGTAAAATTCCCGAAAGAGATGTGGAAGCTATGCGTGAATTAAAGCTTTTTCATCTTTTGAGAGGACAGTACAAAAGTGTTGATGAGTTTAACAATGATTGCAAAGGTTTAGACATGTTTGTCCTAGGCAACCGATTCCGAGTTGTGGTCCTTCTTACCGAGTTTAATAGTGAATATGCACTACCTGAGCCTCAAATATTTGATCAACTTCGGGATATGATGCGAATTGACTATGAGGTATTCATGCTTGAATATCTTGAGCAATTCAGTTATATATTTATATTATCAAGGGAGGAACATAGCAGCATAGAACATAGTGATGGAGAATACAGCAAAAATGAACTCGAAAAGAGGCTTCGATTTTTGCAGATGCACTACAAAGAAATTACGGGGAGCAGCCTTACTATAGGTATCGGTTATGAATATAATAATACCGGTGATATTCTTCTTTCCTACAATGAGGCTAAAAATGCTGTAAATTATAAACTTGTACGAGGTGCCGACAGCATTATTTTTCACAATGATATACATAGAAACATCAGTCCCATTCATTATGCCTATCCTAAAGCTGAACTTGATTCTTTGTACTATGCAATAATCAATGGAAATACTACTAAAATCGAGTTTATAACTGAAATACTCATAAGCCTTCTTCGCAAAGAATATCATAGCCTTTTTCTCGCCAAATGTTTATGCTATGATGTTATAAATACAGCACTTAGGGCAGTTCATGACATAAATCTTTCTATCTCATTTTTTGATAAGTATAATAAAAGCGAATTTACTTCCATTGATGAATTCATACAAGTTGTAGAGATGATATGCAGTGAAATTATTGAGTGCATGGATGGAAACAAAAAGAAATATGCTTCACTTGATATAAATGCGGTTACCGCTTATATTAATGAAAATTACTCTGATCCTAATTTCTGTGTCAGCAGTTTAGCAGATCACTTTAACATGTCAATATCAAACTTTAGCCACCAGTTCAAAAGCTATATGAGTCAGAATATATCTGCATACATAAATAACATACGCATAAAAACGGCAAAAACCTTGCTTGCATCAACTGAGCTGTCTGTAAGTGATATTGCTTTACAAGTTGGCTATATCCATTCATCAAGCTTTGTTCGGAAATTCAAACAAGCTGTAGGCATAACACCTGGTGAATTCAGGATGGGAAGCAACATAAGTTTATCTATTGATAAATGAGAGGAGTATGCCGGCAGCTTAATATTTTAATTCACTTATTTCTTCTTTATCTGCCGTCCTTCATGGTCAATATAATAGTTTTCCCTCATGATTAGTTCTGACACCGGCAAAAAGCTGTATCCATTCTTTTTAAGGTCTGTAATGATTGTTGGCAAAAGTTTGGCAGTATGAGGTGTATCGTTATGAAATAAAATTATTGACCCTGGTTGAATTCGTTTTGTTATGCGGTTCATAATCTCTTCCTCGCTAATACCGGGCTTCCAGTCTAAGCTATCATGTATGCATATGAAAGTAAACCGAGAATATGTCAATAATATTAGATTTACCAATCAATATTAATTTCCTTATCTTTAATGTAAGCTAAACTTTATCTATAAAGAAGCCTCCTATCTGCTTCTTTATAGATAAAGCTTAGTTTTGCCAATTTTTAACTTTTTATAATACTTCCTTTACAGGCTGAGTCTTACGATTTTCAATAGTAAGTTTTTTATTTTTCCCTAATAATATGTTTTTATTATCTTATAATTGCCAAGTATTAAATTTGCTTAACACTGTGAAATTATATCAATTTTATCTTTCAAAACCATATTTCTATAACTTCTACCATCCATCGTATCTATTACATTTCTTGCCTAGTACTCACATTATTGAAGCATTTCCTTTCTTATTTTATCTATATCACCTTTGGTTAACCCTGTAAGTTTAATTATATCTTCTACTTTCATCCCTTTTACTATTGCATTTTTAGTAATCCTTATAACTCCTTCTTTTATACCTTCTTGTCTGCCTTCTTGTCTTAATTGTTCGGCTATTGTCATTACCAATTCACTCCCTTCTATTGATATTTGACTAGCTATTCGTACCATTTCATCTTTATCAATATCATTTCTTACACTTAATATATATCTTAAGCATGATTCAATATAATGTATTACCCGATCCTTTTCTAACATTTCGTCTAAGAGTTTGAATCCTTCTTCTAATATATCTATGATTTTATTTTTATCTGCATATCTTACATCCCTCATTATTTTTAGTATTACCCTAGTTATGGACTCTAATTTTATATCTTCATCTTATGTCCATGTTATAACCCCCTATTTTTCAAGAAAAGCTGTATTTCTGATAAAATGAAAAAACTCTATTCTCTTTTCTTGATAATTTAAATTAATCATCTTTATCATCCCTTAATAATACTTTTCATAAATTTATTATACTTATTAAAGAGTTCTTCACAACTATTATATCAAACATATGTGTCTCAAAAAGCGGAAAATAAGCTTGTATTAATTGAGCACAAGCCTATTTTCTGCTTCAATTGCGTTTAAAAATCAGGCTTATTCGACAACCACATCTTTCTCACTTTCAGTAATTACAGACTTATCAAACTTATATGATTTTATTTTTAAAATGTTGTTACTGACTTTCATCTCATATGGCTGTTCCTCAAAATTAAACTCCTTAACTTTTTTACCGCTATCACTCAGGTCGTATACTTCCCATTTTGTTATGTCATCTACATTGCTAACAATCAAATATTCTGAATCCCAGAATATTCTCCATGTACAATTAAGGTCCGTAAGCTTAATATTCTTTTGTAAATCCAAAAGCTGTATTCCTGATTTAGTTTGTTTATTCTTATTAAAAGAATCAGCTATAGAAACAACAATGTGTTTTCTATCCGGAGATATATTAGGACTCCTAGCCTCATTCATAAAAATCTGTGAACTATTTGTTTTCATATCATATACTTTGATTACCGGAGTATCATTTTGTGCATAATCATAGTATAATTTTCCGTCGTCACCCCATCCTAGGTAAACTATTTCAGCATAATTAAATGGAGGATAAGCAAAGGTGTCTATTACCTTGAATTCACCATCCGGCATATCCTTAATAGCTATACATATATCAGAAGAACCAGAATGACTCTTTGCAATAACCGCAAGGCTGTTTTCATAAACATCATAATCAAAAACAGTTCTCATATCTGTTCCTTCAACTAACCGGATAATCTTATTTTCTTTGCTGCTGTAAATATTCATTTTGCCTAAAATTACATCACCATTATCCAACCTATAAAATATAGATCTTTTCTCCACCCAAGGTTTATATAAAAATGTGCCGATTTCTTTATTATCATAAACGCTTTTTACATTAAAAATTAAGCTTCCATCATCAAAAATCTCAGAAGAATTTGTTATTTCAATTTTATCTGCATTTTTCACATCAGGTATTAAAACTTCTGTTTTCTTTAAACTATCCGGATTATTCCTAATATATATAACATCTTTCATGCCTATGCCATATTCGGAGTCTACCCATGCATAGCCTGCAAAAGCTATACATAATACGCAAATAATGATTGAAAATATAATTATCTTTTTTTTCATACTAATCCCTCCCTAATATTTATGGTAGTGTCGTATCACTTACTGTACTATCAGTATTATTACTTACTGTGACACCTTTTGTTATTGCTCCATTGTTAAAATTCAATGTTATATTACCTGTATTAATTCTTGCAATATAATAATTGATCCCATACACAACTTCGTCAGGAAACGGAGCGCCATCTTCCATCACATAATATGAATAAGATGCTCCATAATTTATATCAGTTCCTTTTGTAGCTCCAGATATTCTTGTATATCGTGCATATGCACCAGATGAAGTTAAAACTTTTCCACGCAACGCACCATACCCATCAGAGGCACTTCTTTCAAGCAATATTTCCGGATTTCTCTGCTTATACCAATTATCCTCACCCATCCGTATCTCAAAATGCAGATGCGGTCCTGTTGCATTTCCTGTGTCACCGGTTCCTCATATGCAACTGTGTTGGCTTTTGCGCGTGTGATTAAAACGACATCATGGGCACCCAGTTCTTGGTTTGTTTGATCAACAGCATGAAAAGCATCTCCACTTGTAAAGAAGGCATCTAACAGGACTATAGCTTTGTGCCCTTTTTCCTTTACAAAACGACCAGCCATTTGGATCATTTTCATAATGCTGTTGTTTTCATCCTTCAGTTTCTTCAAAGCCTCCTGAGTAACCCTGGTATCACTCTTTAAGCAGGTGATTTCATCAATCCTATCCTGTAGTTCAATGTCCATTGGGATGCATTGATTCGTTTTTCCCTCCGCAAGGATCCCCAGCATACCATGCTGGTGCCCGAATATATACTCTGCTTTCCCTGCGTTTTCTGAATCTTGATGAAGCTTCTTTACTCCAGGCATATGTCTTGCTTCCTTGGATACTTTGATATGGTCACCAATCAGCATCATATAACCATCCATCATGACCGGCTGAATATGTCCAAGTACCATGCTTTGCCATTTGCTTTTAACTTGTTCCAAATCATATGCTTTTGACCGGAAAAAGTGTAGCATCGTCTCATAGCACCCTGGATCAAGGCCTAGACACCCAATAATCGTTGTAATACCTTTCATCTCTATTCTCAACATCATACCTACCACAATAATCACAAACCAGTTAAATGTTTCCTCCCTCTTAAAACATATGCGAAATTGCTGTAGAATTCCATCTATAAGCTTGAGCATTGACGTTGACCCCCCGGTTTTTTATTACTTCACAATTTTAATTTACCATGGGTGTTCCCGTAATCTCAAGCTTATTACATATGCAAGTTCTGGTAAGAACTTTTAACTCTCAAGAAATTTTCTGCATTCAGGTATTTCCAAGAAGCATTTAAGCATGCTGAAGTTAAGAGTCTTACCAAAACGCCTTGGCCTTGTGAAGAGTATAACCTTGCTCAGATTATTCATTATTTCCCTTATAAGTAGGGACTTATCCACAAAGTATCCATTCTTTGTTATAAGCTCTTTAAAGTTATCTATTCCGATAGGCATCTTTTTTAATAAATTTTGCATAAACACATTCCTCCAGCTTCACTTGTTTTCTTTTAGCTGCATTTGATACATCTGAGCCTCATTTAAATCTTCTGATGGCTTTATTTAGTACCATTTCATCTGTTACTAATATTATTATACCATTCATATAGCTTTTATAAAGGGATTTCAGACTGATTTCCCAATAAAATTGTTACTCCCATGAATTAAGCAATGATGTATATACTGATAGAAAAATTAGAAGACAGTTATCCTGTATTATTGCTAAATCAAGATAACTGTCGCCATAATTTATCTCTTATACTCTCTTTATACTATTATTCTCAAAAAGTTAACAAAAAACAAACTTTCATATACAAATCCATGTAGTGCAAGCGTTACATGGCACTTTTCGAGAATATATTGTATCTTAATTCATCGCAGCGCACACTTATTTGTTTGTGGCTATACGCTGCGGTATAATATATGCCTATATAACGAGGCAATGAAGATTTCCCCCACATCTATAGGTGGCGGGTACCTATTTGCATTTCAAGCGGCGAGCATATCTCCCGCCTTGTTGAAACGTGCTGAGGTAAGAAAATTTTTCTACTGATGCGTTATAAGCACCTACTTCTTTCTCTTCTGTACCCCTTCATGGTCAATATAATAGTTTTCCCTCATTATCAGTTCCGACACCGGCAAAAAGCTGTATCCATTCTTTTTAAGGTCTGTAATGATTGTTGGCAAAAGTTTGGCAGTATGAGGTGTATCGTTATGAAATAAAATTATTGACCCTGGTTGAATTCGTTTTGTTATGCGGTTCATAATCTCTTCCTTGCTAATACCGGGCTTCCAGTCTAAGCTATCTACATTCCATTGTATTGTATAGCAGCCCGCTTTCCCTGCAGTTTTCACTACCAAATCATTATAATCACCGTAAGGAGGTCTGAAAAGTTCAACTTTTTTGCCGCTGATTTCTTCAAGCTTATTATTGCATTGAACAATTTCCTTATATATTCTTTCTTCATCCAAGACACCCATTCTAAGGTGTGTATGAGAATGATTAGCAACATCATGACCTTTCTCGGCAATTAATTTTACCATCTGAGGAAATTTTTGTGCCCATTCACCAACTATAAAAAAAGTAGCTTTAATATTTTCTCTTTCAAGAGTATTAAGAATATCAGGTATATCATCTGACCCCCAGGCACAATCAAATGTTATGGATGCTTTTTTCTCAGTATAATCAACAGAATAAATTGGAATGCTCCTAACTGAGGCAAAAACCTCCACAGCTTTCATTCCTGTAATGCCTAATAGTGATAAAACTGTGGTAAATGCAACTAGTATTGCAAAATAGGAAATTATGCTGTTCAATTTTATTATATAAATTCTTGTTTTCATCCTATACCAAACTCCATTCTCTTGATATTAATCACATTAATTAATATTTAATAAATAAATATTATATGCATATTTATATAATAATTAGAATCTATTTTGTGGTGAGAAATGTCCCTGTTACAAATATATAAACATACATACAACTTATTACAAGATCGGAAATATAATAATGAATAAATGCACCTTATTGTATGTATTGTATAACTCCTGTAAATTGGTTATAATCTAACAAGTAGCAACTAGCATTTATAGGAGAATTGGCATGGTAGAAACAGAAAACAGTGAATTTTTACTAAATGAAGAAATAATAAGGCGTGAAGCTGCAGTTCAGCCTATATTTGATTTAGGACGAAAACTTTATTTTGAAAATTCCATACTATATCTGGATGTGAATCTGGAAGAACGAAGCTTAATTGGATGTATCAAGGATGGTAACAGCTTATATACTTCTGAGATTCAGTTTGATAAAGAAGGCAATTTACAAAGATATGGTTGTACATGTGATATATTCAAGAATTATTTAGTTGCATGTCCTCATATTGTGGCAATGATGCAGGCTATTTACGGAAATTTAAAGATTATAGCTTATTTAACTTCTGAACGAAATACTGCAAAAGCTTTAAATATGAAAGTACCACTGAATCCGGTTATTGTATTAAACAAGGTCAGTTTTCAAGATAAACCTGCACAGCGTCCTGAAACTGTTGAGCTTTCTAAGAGACTGCCGAATAGCCCCAAAAAAACTGTGGAGCTTTTTAAAACATTAAAAGACAAATATCAGATACAAACCGACTATCAGAAAAATACAAAGCATACAGACAATATCGAAGAATTGAAACAGGGTAAAACTTTAAAGCAGGCGCTAAAACAGGTTCTAAAGAAAAGTGAGGCAAAACCCGTTTTTAGTCTTGATAGCAACGCTAAAGAGTTTTTTCAGGCTTTCAATAATTTTGTATCAGTTAAGCCGGTCGGAAAAAATAAGAGTACAAAAAAGGTTAAATTAATACCGACTTACTATATAAATAATAGTTATGGAGGGACAACCCACTGGCTGGAATTTACTACAGGAATCAATAAAACATATATTGTAAAAAATATTGTACAATACATTAACTGTATAGCCTTCAGAAAGCCATGTAAATTCGGCAAGTCATTCAATTATGATCCGGAGACAATGGAGTTTGAAGAGGGGGCCTCAAAAAAGATGGCTGAATTACTGACTGAAATTTGTATAGATAACAAACACTTGAATTCTTCGGATTACATTTACTATGGTACATCATACCAGAGTAGGAGGATTGTTTTATCAAATTCAAGGCTGTTGGAATTTCTCGAAATTATGAAAGAGCATAACCAGTCTTTCAGATTAGTCATTGATGAACTTGCCTTGGATAATATGGAGATAAAAACAGAGACTCCAGAAATAAAAATGAAGCTGGATAGGATTAATGGAGGCTTCAAACTCTCTTTTGACATATTAAGTGATAAGATATTTATGCTGGACTATGAGGGTAGGTTTATTTTTTATGAAAACAGCATATACAAATTAACTCCTGAAAATGCTATAATCATGTCTCCGATAATTAATTATGTTAATGCCAGCAGGCGGCCGGAAGTGCTTATTCCCGATAATGAGATCTCGAATTTTTATTCCAACATAGCACCGCATGTGGAAAATATTGGTGAAATTAAAATACATAAGGATATTAAAACGGAATTTATAAGAGAGGAGCTGTCAGCAAGTATATATTTTGACAGGATAAAACACAAAGGAAAGGATGGAATAAGTGCCCGACTGGAGTATGCATATGGTGATATAACTATTAATCCACTAATGCTGCAAAATGAACTTTACCTTGATGATAAGATTATCATAAGAAATAAACATCAAGAGAACCAAATAGAAAACTTGTTGATAAATGCAGGATTTAGCGAATCTAGGGATGTTTACTGTCTGATGGACGAAGAGCTGATGTTAGATTTTATTACTAACGAGCTGCCAGTTTTGAAAGATATGGCAGAGATTTACTACTCCGAATCATTCAAAACAATCAAATTAAGCAGTAATATAAATTTCGGCGCTGGAGTTAGATTAAGTACGGATGGTCAGTGGCTGGAATTTACTATTAAACATGACGGGATAGATAGTGAGGAACTAATGGAGCTGTTATCTTCATATAGACTGAAGAAAAGGTACTATAAGTTAAATAATGGTTCTTTCGTTATACTAAATGATCACCAAATAAATACTATAGCTGACGTAATAGCAAAACTTGAGTTAACTAATAAAGATATTAGCAAAGAAATCATACAACTGCCCCGTTACAGAGCCATGTACCTGGATAGTCTTGCAGGAGAAACAGAGGATTTTCATATAGAAAGGAGCAGTCAGTTTAAAAATCTGGTTCAGAATATAAAGGAGCCAGGTGATATGGAATTTGAAGTACCTGCAAGCTTGAAAGGTATTTTAAGAGATTATCAGAAAACAGGATTTAAATGGCTGAAGGTCCTTTCAGAATATGGATTTGGTGGAATATTGGCTGATGATATGGGTTTGGGAAAGACCTTGCAGGTTATTACATTTCTTCTTTACCAGAAACAAGAATCATCAGAAAAGCCTTCTATAGTAATTGCTCCGACCTCCCTTGTTTACAACTGGGAGGAAGAGGTTAAAAAGTTTACAAAAGACCTGAGGGTTGCTGTAATTTCAGGAACGGTAAATGAAAGACAGCAGCAGTTGATTGAAATAAAAGATGCGGATCTGGTTGTGACATCATATGCATTGATAAAGAGAGATATTGAATTGTATGAGAATATTGAGTTTTCACACTGCTTTTTAGATGAGGCTCAGTATATTAAGAACCCTGGAACATTAAACGCGCAAACAGTGAAAAGACTTAAGGCAAGGAATTATTTTGCTTTAACCGGAACTCCCATTGAAAACTCTCTAACAGAACTCTGGTCTATTTTTGACTTTTTAATGCCAGGATATTTGTTTTCTCATAATAAATTTAACCAGATTTATGAAACTCCAATAGTAAAAAAGAACGATAGTGAAGCATTGAAAGGATTGGCTAGGCATATAAGCCCATTTATTTTGAGAAGAATGAAGAAAGATGTTTTGAAAGAATTGCCGGAGAAAACTGAAATCCGTGTATCCTGCACTATGGAGGAAAACCAGAAAAAGGCCTATATGGCTTACCTGCTAAAAGCAAAGAATATTTTTGAAGCAGAAGTAAATGAAAATGGATTTGAAAAGAGCCAGATAAAGATATTGGCATTATTGACCAGATTGAGGCAAATTTGCTGTCATCCTTCATTATTTATCGAAAACTATAATGGAGGCAGCGGAAAGGTAGAATTGTTTTTTGATCTGATTAACGGTGCTATAGAGGGAGGACACAGAATACTTGTGTTTTCACAGTTTACCAGCATGCTTGCAATAATTAAACAAGAACTGGATGCTCAAAAGGAAGGGTACTTTTATCTTGATGGGAATACGGACCCACAGTTGAGGATTAAGATGGTAAGTGCATTTAATAAAGGAGAGAACAACCTTTTTTTACTATCACTAAAAGCAGGAGGGACAGGCCTGAATTTGACAGGAGCTGATACTGTAATTCACCTGGACCCATGGTGGAATCCTGCAGTAGAAGATCAGGCTACTGACAGGGCATACAGAATTGGTCAAAAAAACGCTGTTTCTGTTTATAAACTGGTAACAAAAGGCACAATTGAAGAAAAAATATATGGATTACAGGAAAGAAAAAAGGAATTAATTAATTCAATAATAAAACCAGGTGAAAACTTTCTGACAAAAATGAGTTTTGAAGAAGTTAAAAGTCTCTTTGAAACTGAATGAAAATATTCGTTTTTTATCCTATGATACATAAAATCATTAAAAAATGCACATTATATAAATTGCGCAAACAAAACCGGGTTTGATGTCCAAAGAAATACGAGAAACGGGGTTTTTTGATGATTATAGCTGGATTGGCCGGTTATGGCAGCTACCAGGTTCAGACAGCAGATCTGATCTATACTATTTTAAACTCTTATGACAAAAAGACCAGCTTTTTGGATTGTAAAAGCTTAGAAGAATTTAGTACATCAAAATTAAAAGCATATATCAATGAAATTGGGAAAAACGGTACTGATTATTTAATACTTAAAATTGATCTTTCTGATTTTGATCCTGAATTATTTGAATATCTTCAGGAATACCTTCAGTTTGATATAATTTTGTATAATAATGAAACAGATAAATTCCTAGACTTTGATGCATCTGCTTATATGGAGAGTATTGAGAAGTTAATGCCATTTCTTTCTGAAAAAGGTATTGTAATAATTAATGAGGATTTTAAAGAAGCTTGGTTACCGGTAGATAATTTTGAATATCAAATTGTTACTTACGGCTTCAATTTAAAAGCAGGGGTAACAACTTCAAGTATATCAGATACTTTGTTTGGCAGTGAACTTATGTTTTATCAGCAGCAAACAATAAGAACGATTAATGGAAAAATAATTACTCCTCAGGAATACAGAGTATATATTGAAAAAAAAATAATGGACATATATATAATTCTTGGCGCTGTAACTTTTGCAATAGTCAGTGGCGTTGATCCAAGTCGTAATTTATCTATTATTATGCCTTATGAGGCTATGAATGTAAATATTGCATCAAACAATGAGTGCTAATGCTTCTTCTAATAATTTCTTCAAGAATAAAATATGCACCCACATCCAGGTTTTTAATTGAATATGTTAATATTCTGTAATATAATGTAACATAAAGTCATGGAGTATGTTATTAGAAGTACATTTTTAGAAGTATATTATCAATAGAAAAAATAAAAATACTTCTAAATTTATCTCTCTATGAATAGTATTAAATTAGATTAATTTTGCAGATATACATGAGAGAAAGAGAGAGGAGTGGGGGTCGGATGGTTGGTAACCTCATTGAAAATAACATAGTAACAGTTTCGGGTAAAGTGGTTTCGGAAATGGAGTACAGCCATGAAATATATGGAGAAGGATTTTACACTTTTATCCTTGAAGTTCCGCGGCTTAGTGATAGCAGTGATAAAATACCGGTAACTATATCAGAACGGTTAATAAGCAAGCAGGAACTTAAAGAAGGGTGTATGGTAGAAATAGAAGGACAATTCAGATCCTACAACAACTATGCCAGGGAGGGCAACAAACTGTTGCTAACTATATTTGCCAGGGAAATTAATTTTTTGGAAGACGACGGCAAGATTAAAAACCCAAATCAGGTTTATTTAAATGGATACATATGTAAAAAGCCTATATATAGAATGACACCTTTTGGCAGGGAAATTACTGATGTTTTATTAGCAGTCAACAGACCCTACAACAAATCCGATTATATACCATGTATTGCATGGGGTAGAAATGCAAGATATTCAGAAAGCCTTTCTGTAGGAGATAATATTAAGATTTGGGGGAGAATTCAAAGCCGTGAGTATCAGAAAAAGTATGATTCGGGAGAAATCATAACAAGAACGGCTTATGAAATTTCAATATCAAAAATGGAAGTATGCAATAAGGAACAAACTGATTACCAGGAGCTTCCATACACGGAAAATGAGGAAACCGATGATCATACATGATGGCAGCTGTAATTAAATTTTTGCAGATACACTTGGCTGGAATACCGTAAAAAGATATTTTATTTGCCAAATAGAAATATGGCTGATAAAGTATCTTTTTATTTTGTTTAATATGTACACCACTAATAAAGTAATAAAGTTTCATGCTTGAAATAACATTCAAAATATATTATTATATAAGTAACAGGGAGGGGTGGTGTGTATGAATGATTAAAGTTATTTATGGAGAAAAGGGTACGGGAAAAACAAGAATTCTCGTTGAAAGTTCCAATGTAATGGCAGAAAGAAATTATGGACATGTAGTATTTATAGAAGATAGCAACCAGTCTATGTATAAACTTATACATAAGGTAAGATTTATAAATATATCGGAGTTTCCGATATATGGCGAGGATGGATTTATTGGCTTTATTTGTGGAATTATATCTCAGAATTATGATACAAAAGGTATTTTTATTGATGGCTTGACCTATATATTAAAAAAAGATGTTAACGATTTGGAACCATTTTTTTCAAAGTTGAAAGTAATCGCCTCTAAATTTAATGTTGAGTTTATATTAAGTGTAAATGGCAATGCGGAAAATATACCCGGCTTTTTGAAAGAATATATTTTATAGTATATAGTATAATGGATAGAGGTTTTTATTTATATTTAAAAAACATGCATAAAGATAAGGCTTTATGCATGTTTTTTTGAAAGAAATGAATTTTGAAAGATTGAATTTGGAAGGACTGAAAATGGATAATATTGCTTCAGTTATTATAAGTAACAGTACAAGAGAATTTGATAAGGAATACCATTACCTGATTCCTGACAATATGAAAGGGATAATTAAATCGGGTATGAGAGTTATAGTACCTTTTGGAAAGGCAAATACTCTGAGGGAGGCATTTGTTTTTAGAACTTTTGAAAGTAATGAAGCAATGGGGCTTACCGGACTTAAGTACATAAAAAAATTGATAGATAAAACTCCTGCTCTTGGGGAGAACATGATTAACATGGCCATATGGATGAAAGAACGTTATATATGTACATACTATGATGCAATAAAATGTATGCTTCCATCTGGTACAAAGGTAAAAACCTACAAGATAGTAAAGCTTGAAGGCTCCAGTAATACTGATGAAATACAGGTAAATAATAATAAAATATTAACAGATGAAAATATATATAAAAATATAGATAAAAATGAAGAATTAATAATTAAAACTCTTGCTCAAAGTGGTAACCAATGTGAAATGGAAGAGTTAAAAGGCATAATTAATATTAAAAACATTTCTAGATATATAAAAAAGCTTAGTGATAAAGGCCTGATATGCATACAAGAGGGATATACTGCGAGGGTAAGGGAGAAATTCGTAAAAGCTGCATATGCTGCCATTCCTGCTGAAGAGATAGCTGAAATAATTGATAGCAACAGAATTAAAAGAATTCAGCAGATAAAAGTACTTGAAATACTAATGGAAAACGAATATGTGGCAGTACAGGATATTGTAAGATTTGCAGGGGTATCCCAGGGGGTCCTTGATACTCTCAAAAAGTATGGATACATAGATTTTAGGGAAATTGAAATCAAAAGGGATCCCTTTGCAAATAGGGAGTATAAAAGAACAGAACCTTTAAAACCTACCCTTGAGCAGGAAGCAGCATTAAAAATACTTAAAGAACAAAAGGACAGGCAGTTGTTTGCTGAGGATCTCCTTTATGGTGTTACAGGCAGTGGGAAAACTGAAGTATATTTGCAGCTGATACAATATGCACTGGATAAAGGAGAGGAAGCCATAGTTCTTGTACCTGAAATATCATTAACTCCCCAGATGGTAGAAAGGTTTAAAGGCAGATTTGGAAATCAGGTGGCTGTTCTTCACAGCCGGCTCTCCCTGGGTGAAAGGTATGACCAGTGGAGACTTATAAAGGATGGAAAAATAAAAGTTGTAATTGGTGCCAGATCTGCGATTTTTGCGCCCCTTGCAAATATTGGATTAATTATTATTGATGAAGAGCATGAAGCAAGTTACAAATCGGAAATAACTCCCAAATACCATGCGGCTGATATAGCCAGATATATATGCAAACATCGGAATGCGGTTTTATTATTAGGTTCTGCAACACCATCAGTGGAAACCTATTATAAAGCTGTAAATGGTGAAATAGGACTTATCAATATGGAAGAAAGAGCTAACAATATGACAATGCCTCATGTTGAGATTATTGATATGAGAGAGGAGCTAAACCAGGGAAACCGTTCAGTTTTCAGTAGAAAACTAGCTGTAGAAATTGATAAGAATATTGCCGGCGCAGAGCAAACCATTATTCTTCTTAACAGAAGAGGATATTCCCCCTTTGTACTTTGCAGAAGCTGCGGTTATGTGGCAAAATGCATCAATTGCAGTATTACCATGACTTACCATGCTGTAGGAGAAAGATTAACCTGTCATTATTGCGGGTACACTATTAAAGTACCGGAAAAATGTCCTAAATGCGGGAGCGGCTATATTAGACATTTCGGTACCGGAACACAGAAGCTTGAAGAAGAAACTAAAAAACAATTCCCAGGTGCTTCTGTAATAAGAATGGATATGGATACAACAGGATATAAGAATTCACATGAAGAGATACTTGGAAAATTCAGAGATAAAAATATTAATATTATGGTTGGAACCCAGATGGTGGCCAAGGGACACGATTTTCCCAATGTAACTCTAGTAGGTGTGCTGGCAGCAGACAGTATATTGAACATTGGAGACTACAGGGCATCTGAGAGAACATTCCAGCTGCTGACCCAGGTGGCAGGAAGAGCGGGCAGGGGGGAACTGCCCGGAAGGGTTGTAATACAAGCGTATAATACAGATGATTTTAGCATACTTGCTGCTTCCAGACATGATTTTATTTCGTTTTATAGTAAGGAAATTAAAATACGCAGGGAAATGAGTTATCCTCCATTTACAAATATAGCTACAGCTGTTTTAAGTGGAAGGTATGACAAAAATGTATTTGAATGCTCAAAGAGATTTGAGGACATATTAAACAGCTTATTTATATATTATGAAATTCATAAGGATAGTTATGAAATTCTAGGATCTATGAGGCCCCCAATAGGAAAAATAAAAAACAAGTTCAGATGGAGAATAGTTATAAAGAGCACGGATATTAATACTTTGGTTCGAGTTTTAAGCGGGGCTTCTGATGAATATTATAAATTAAGGTATAAAGAAAAGGCTCAGTT
>OFEK01000431.1_pt1 | contig 46538 bp, 33 predicted proteins | sample 1521131 | NCBI WGS metagenome assembly OFEK01 (sample SAMN05720209, study PRJEB24109) | activated sludge metagenome | isolation source: Anaerobic digester | place: China | collected 2015-12-16
AGATTCTACCTGTTCAGCTATTGAAACACTAAATATTTCGCTCAGGTCAATTTTAGTGTTTATTACAAGTTTTTCTATTGATAGTATTATTTCATTAATAATACTTTTATATGTTTTATATGATAAATGTTCCTCAATCACATTGTTCATAATAATATACAAATATTGTTTGCAGTTGTCCAGTCTATATTCGTTCAGACTTTTAACAAAGCTATCAATATATCCGTACTCTAAGTTATTGTTCTTATCCCATTTCTTGGTTATATCATGCTCAAAAATCCTTATTGTGGGATAAATGGATGAGTAGGCTAATGCATCATAAGCGTCGTAAAATGATCTGTCAATCTGATTAATTTTATTGCAAACAGTTCCAATACTGTAATGCAGGATCGCATCAAATCTTTTTTCAATGTATTCTTTTAAGTTATTAACAAAATCAGCAGCAATTTTAGGTGAAGGTATTAAGTGGTTAATAATCAGTGATATATGATGCTCATTGTATTTTATATAAATAATATTCAAATCCCTATTTATATAATCATATTCTCTATTATCTATATAATGGTATATATCATTTTCAATTTTATTAAACAGGGAATCAGCTTTAGCAAACATATTATTCTGTATGATTGCAACTGTGAAGTAAGGAAGACTCATGTCCTGGTCTAAAAATTCCAGTGTCTTTTCTATATCATTATCATTAAATTTCTGCCCACTCATTAAATTTAAAAAGAAAGTCTGCCTTACCAAATCTCTATTGCCATTTAAAATCTGTTCCTGAACATTTGTTTTTTGCGACAGCATGTTTAATGCATCATTAATGCATAATAATTCATTTCTATAAACTTCACTGCGCTTTTCACCCAACACATTTTTTGCATTTGTTAATATCCTGTTAAAGGGGTATGTTAGTTTTACAGAAATCAACATTACTACAAAAAGTAAAACAAAAAATATTATTACACATAATGTGAATATTATCTTTCTTGCAATAACCGTTTTTTGAAAGTATACAGACGAGGGAGCCATAAGAATGTAATACCAGCCGCAGTAATCTGATTTTACTGATGAAATTACAGTTTCTATTCCATCAATTTCTATCAATGATTTAGTCTCTATATCATGCTCTCCGGAATCCTGGTTCACAACATTAAAAATACCACTATTACTTATATCTGAGCAAATACTTTTTCCATTATTATCAGACATTACATTGCCTTTGCTGTCAACTATTAAAACATTTATTTCATCATCTTTTACAATATCATTTATTGTATTCCTTATACTTTTTCGCTGATATTCAAACACACTAAGGAATCATAACCCTCCTGGACATAATTTTGCGGAAACTTTCCAATAAGTGATATATTATATTCATTTGCTGTGTAGCCATATGAACATGGAGTTTCTCTTGTGGGAATCCATATAACATTTTGATTCCTTCCTTTATTGCTTTTTCTCATATCATCAAAAATATCGATCCACTCATCATCGAAAGGCAGATTCTTATTTGTATCATTCAGATATTTAATTCCACTTGATGAGGATATTACAATATCGTTGTTTTTATAATAAATTGATACTGAAGATAATATATCGCTGTTTGTAAGTGCTTTATCTTTTAGAATTGTCATAACTGAGTTAACCTTAGTTAAATTATTGGTTTTTGGATGCTGCAGGTAATAATATAACAATTCATTAAACTCGTTCTTTACCAAAAGCCCGGATAGAATATTAAGCGTTTTGCCAAACACCCTATTGTCTACTGTTTCCTTAACATAGTTCAAACGCTGAGTATTATAACGTGTAATTTCCTCATTTATGCTATTGCTGATATACAAAAAAGAAAATAATCCTATGGACAAAACTGAAATAAGTGTAACTGCAGCAGTACAAACAATAAACTTTATTGAAAGAGAGTTTAAATATTTTTTAAATTTAAGTGTATTGCTTTTTTTATCATTTTTATCCATTTCTGTCGTCTCCTTAGAATCCTAGTTAATTATGTGTTTTACATCAAAATGCAATAATATGATCCTATATACGAAATATATTTCAATATTATCCGGTATTAATATAATAGCCTATAATCGGTTTATTTTATAACGCATCAGTAGAGGTGGGGGACATCTATCGACTCGTTATATTTTCAATTATTTTATTTATTTCAGGAACTACTGTGCTTAAAGCCGGACTTTCTAGTGCTATACCCTTTATTCTCCTGCACTCATCAAGCAGTCTTTTAGTATTTACCATTTTTGGATTGCTTCCAGCATAGGATTCAAAGTTTTTATAATAAATTTTGTCAATAACATTTTTATCAAGGGCCAGTCCGTTTATTTCAAAACCCCAATTATGAAATTTATCACCCGTCTCAAGAAATCTCCTAATTGTATTTATTATATCTGAAGGACCTCCCTGGAACATACTGTCTTCCATATCAGTTCCAAAGACAATCCTGTCCTGATATTTAGTAAAGAAAGCTTTCCATTCTGATGGTTTCCTTGAGAAATTATCATACATTTCACGACCCGGCGTAATATCAAGGCTTACATTTTTCCACTTATTAAGAAATGCTTCCGCTCTCTCTATGTAATTTGATAGAAAATAAAAATGAGCAAAGGTTACCCTTAACTTTGGAAATTTACTCAATATCCCGTCAATTTCATTGTATATAGTCTCTTTTCCCGGGAATGTGCCATCACCATAAAACCAACCCTGCTCAAAAGAGAATTCAGGTGCAGTTTCCCTGTCCCAGAAAGTTTCGGGATCTGCTGTATGGAATACTATTGGTATCTCTTGTTCTTCAAGATATGAATAGTAATCATCAAAAATGGGAGAATCCAGTGGTATACCTATCTTCTTCCTCAAGGTAGGCTTTCCTTCCAGCATCTTAATGCCGTCGAACCCCATATTCATTAATGTTTTAACCTGCTCAACAAGGTTATAATTATACGGTATTTTTTCATCCAGCGGGTAGTACGGGTACATTAATGAGCCGTAAGCATATACACTTTTAGGATGCAGCAGTTTAAATAACGCACATAAAAGATTTTGCGCTATTTCACTTTGATCTTTACATGCCAAACTTACAATATTTATTTTTTTCAGGTTATAGTTTTTTAAATAATTATAGAGAAATTCCATACTCTTTAAACTTCTGATATGCACATGACTATCTATGATTTTAGTGTTACTGTTGAAATCCATTTATATATTCCCCCTGTAATCATATTAAAGCTTGCTGCAACTTTTCCCTGCAAATATAAGCTATCATAATAGAATTTATTTGTCTATTCAAAAGTATTGATATAGTTTAAATATGTTGATATTTTCCGTAAACTGTTAACTTTTTGCAAAATTAGTGTTATAATTAACCAGTGCCTGTTACTAAATAATTTAATTCAGCTATAATTTGTTGGCTTTTTGAAATTGTATGCAGGTGTATAGCTGCAAAATGGAAGCCAGAATAGAGAGCCAAAATGGAGAGCCAAAACGGAGAGTCAGAACGGAGAGACAAAACGGAGGTAAATAATGGAGCCTGTATCTAAATACATTAAGAAATACCAGGTTTTGGCTAATGATGTTGATTTTACATTGAATTGATATTGCATAAAGCAACAGGATACACCCATAAAATAGTCAAGTATATCCTGTAACCTCATATATACTTAAAAATCAAACCTTCATTGTTTCTACAAGCTCAGAGGTACATTGAGGGCACCTTGTAGCTTTTATTGATATAGTGCTTTGGCAATATGGACAAACCTTTGCTGTAGGCTCTGCAGGCGGTGCCTCTTCTTTCTTTTTTAATTTATTAACATTTCTTATTATCAGGAATAAGGAAAATGCAATAATTAAAAAATCAATGATAGCTGATATAAACATTCCATAATTAATTGTTGAAACTGCAGCTTCTTTTGCATCCCCAAGCTTCTCATAGTGTTTGCCATCCAGTGCTATAAATAGGTTGGTGAAATCAATTCTTCCAATAATCAAACTGAAAATCGGCATAATCATATCATTTACCAGAGAGCTTACAATTTTACTAAATGCAGAACCGATAATTATACCCATTGCCATATCAATTATGTTCCCTTTTACTGCGAATTGTTTAAATTCTTTCCACATGGCCTTATATCCCCCTTTTCTATATTTTGGCATGCATATAAATGATTCAATATCACTTATATTGTTTTATTGTATCTTATTTCATTTTACCACAGCCTTATATTATTTAAAATATTTTTTGAAAAAAATAGCGAAAAAAGTCGATAGAGTTATTATAAACATACAGAACTATTTATCTCGTTTTTTTTACATTTTTATATAAAGTTGTTAACTGTTAATCCGATAAATAATAAGGGGTGTAGAAAATGATTTATAGTAGAAAAAAATATGAACCGATCCAGAAAATAATCCGCGCGATGGAATGTACAAATAATGATCAAAATTACAATGTAAACAAAAAGTTTAAAGGTAATTGGCAAAGGGATATTCCATTAATTTTTGACCGTCTCGAAAAAGGCAGGGAAAAACTTGTATCTATCTTTGAAGATATTTTTAAGGCTGCTTTTTTAACAAGCAGTTTCGATTTGAAAATGAAATTCTTCGGTGAAAAAGTTAATAATATAGGTTCAAAAATAAATAATATGTCATTTGATGTGCATAAGTCATCAGAGAGTTCCCTTGCTTCAGCAACCGAAATAACAAATGCCAATACTGAAATTGCATACTCCATTGAAAACATCACATTAAGAGCAAATCAGCTCAAGGAGAACACGACCGATAATCGGAATGTAGTTAATCAGATTTCTATAGATACTAAAAATGCTCTCGTATACTCTCAATCTATGAAAGATGATTTTAAAATCCTGCAGGAATCCCTTGATAGTATGAAAGAGATTGTTGATGGAATTTATGAAATATCAGATCAGACAAACCTTCTTGCTTTTAATGCATCTATTGAAGCTGCAAGGGCTGGAGAAGCCGGCAGGGGATTCTCCGTAGTAGCTGAAGAGATCCGCAAACTATCTGACTCAACAAAAAATCTGCTTACATCTATAGGCAATATTGTAAATGATATATATAATAATTCGGCTAAAAGTTCCGAAAGCATTGAACATACTGCCGATTCCCTGACAAATATTAATACTTCCATTGCAAAAATGATGTCGTCAATAGAATCCAGCAACCAATCCATTACAGGTATTGCATCAAGCCTGGAAAATATAAGTGCTGTAAGCGAAGAAATTACATCATCTCTTGAGGAACTTACAAATTTCATGAACAGTCTTACCCTAATGTCCGGAGAACTTCGCATCCATTCATCTTCACTGGAATCTACTGGCAAGGATATGGAAAACTTATCTGAAGCTATGTTGATACTGGAAAATAATTTGGATGATGCAACAAAGAAGTGTGGGGAAATTATACTTGACAGATTATACAGCATTCCCAACGAGAAATTTTCAGAGTTTATTGAAGAAGCAATTAAGAACCATAAAAGGTGGGTTTCAGAGCTTGAATCTATGGTCGAAGCCATGGAAATAAGACCTCTTCAGACAAATGACCATAACTGCAGTTTCGGTCATTTCTACTACTCTGTAAAGCCTTCTCATCCTGAAATATTAAATAGTTGGAATAAGATAGAGGATATACATCACGGGTTTCATAACACAGGCAATGTAGTAATAAACAGTATAAATGCCGGTAACCGTGAAGCTACCATAAAAGCGACAGAAGAGGCTAAAAAGCTTTCAGAAAGTATGATTGACATTCTGAGTGAGTTAATAGAAAAGTCAAAGGAACTTACTGAGAAAAATGAATTTGTTTTTTAGGTAAAATAGATGCCGGATTTAATTATGCCAGGATCTGCGGTGACACCATAAATATAATTGCAGGAATTATATTTAATGTGTAAAATATAATTAATGATATTTATGGTGTCAAATACTACTTACTACATCAAAACGTCTTTGGAGGTAAAATAATATGGATAAAAACCGAAAAAATGAGCTTTACAAATTCTACAAAAGCTCTTTATTGGATGATTGTATACCATTTTGGCTAAATCATTCTCTTGACCACAAATACGGTGGTTATCTTACTAGTGTTGACCGGACAGGGAAAGTCTTCAATACAGATAAATCTGTTTGGTTTCAAGGCAGGGGATTGTGGATTTACTCAAGGCTCTGCAATACTTTGGGTAAAAAAGATGAATGGCTTGAAGCAGCCCACCTGGGATATAATTTTATTATGAAGCATTGTTTTGATGATGATGGCCGTATGTTCTTCCAGGTAACACAGGACGGGAAACCTCTTAGGAAAAGGCGTTACTTGTTTAGTGAAACCTTTGCTATAATTGCTCTGGCAGAATATTACAAAACTACAGGTAATACAGCTGCTCTTGATAAGGCTAAAAGCATATATAAAATGGTATTGTCAATTTATGAAAATTCTGCAAATGACCCATATAAGATAACACCCAAGGTCTATGCAGAAACAAGAGCATCAAAAGCCATGGCTGTTCCTATGATATTACTGAATACCAACTATATCTTAAGAGAAACAGACATGGGAAATGCAGGAAATGCATATGATCATATCGCAAAGAGACTTGTAGATGAAATACTAAAAGATTTCCTAAAACCGGAAGTAAAAGCTCTCTTTGAAACAGTAGGCTTAAATGGTGAAAGATTGGATACTCCTGCAGGAAGGTGCATAAACCCCGGGCACTCAATAGAAGCATCATGGTTCCTGATGAAAGAAGCAAAGTACCAAAAGGATGATGCCCTTATGCAGAAAGCCCTGGATATATTGAACTGGTCACTGGACCTTGGCTGGGATAAGGAATACGGCGGAATTTTATATTTTGTGGATATAGACGGAAGACCGGAGGAACAGCTTGAATGGGATATGAAACTATGGTGGCCTCATACAGAAGCTCTCTATGCCCTTCTTCTTGCACATAAATATACGGGGAAACAGGAATATATGGATTGGTATGAAAAGGTTCACAGTTGGGCTTTCAGCAGGTTCCCGGATAAGGAATATGGCGAATGGTACGGATATCTACATAGAGATGGAACTGTATCGCATACTTTAAAGGGCTCCATGTGGAAAGGACCATTTCATCTGCCAAGAGCCCTGTTATTCTGTATGCAGCTTTTGGAGGAATAATAAAACAACGAAACAAAGGAACGGTTCCAGGAATAAGAGGTTGGAAGTATAAATAACTCTTCCTACCCTTTCAACATGTTTCTTTAGCTCTTCATGAGCTAGATTTGATAATGCATCGATCCACATTTGATAATGCATCGATCCACAAATGACCATCTGTAACAAGCTGTACTTGAAAAGCAGTTTGGTTTCCCTATTTATACGACTTAAAAAGCCTGCCCCATTGGGTATTATTCTGATAATCTTTTACCACTTTTTTACCTTGCAAATTATACCATATAACATCATGATAGAATGCCGAACCCCAAATAAAGATATTAACTATTGGAGTATGGAACATAAGTCTCTGGAGCTTTTTTAACGGTCCAAACCATAACAGATCCCCTACTTTGCTTGCTGTATTATCTCCTACTGTATATCCCCAATTTACATTTGAAATATCTTCACCAACTACTTCAATATTCTCCATCCTTCCATTGCCCAGACCTGCATTGTTTCCTTCTCTAATGTATTCAAGGCTCATTGGGTCAAATCCCATAATTTTTGAGGATACCGCATCAACAGCGACCTGATCTCCCCCTGCCAATATATAATTTGTAACAGCCGGCTTCATAGTTCTTGGGCCAGGCCCATTTCCCGATACAGTTCCATCAACTACTGCAAATATCCCAGAGTGAATTTCCTTTTGTATGGTAAGAAGGTCTACAAGTGTTTTATGGATTTCACTGTGACAGTAGTGTCTTTTTGTGTTCAGCAGACCTCCGAAAGCATTTTTCATTGCTCCTGTTGTTGTGGCATAAATGTGACACTTCATGGTAGGCAGATGTATTATATTTTTATCAAAAAAATAATCAGGTATATATATGCCATCCGGGAAAATCTTGTCAAGTACCAGTATTTCCCCTTTTGGTTCATATTTAACCCATTTCATATCCTCTTCCTTGAAGTTATATAAAACAGGTATATTATACTTTTTAAATATATCAACATATTTGTTAAGTCTTTCACCTTTATACGCATTTGTTACAACAGTTTTATTTTCAACACAAACTATATCTTTATAGCCATCTTCACGCAGGCACTGTATAACTGCCTCCATCTGCCAGGGAGTAGTGTTTGCTCCCGGATAAGGGAAATGCCATGATATGTTATTTTTAAGTATGGTTGGCCTGTCCTTTTTTAAATACTTATCATAATCCGACATCCTCATAAGCTTCTTGTAATCTTCGATTACGGTCTCAGGAGTTGTCTCCAATACTGCTACTTTTGAATTTTCAATCATTTTATATAAACCCCTTCCTTTAGGAATTTCTATTAATATCATTTAATATTGCTTTATTTAATACTACTTTATTATTATGTGTTTTGCCGAAGAACAACAAAAAAATATCACAGAAGACATCGCTCTCTAAATTGACATAGTAGTATTAAGCATATATAGATATATTAACTGAGCTTATTGAAAAATGCAATAAACGATGATATGATTATTTCCATGTTAATTTGCGTAATTACTTGCATAATTATTTGTATAAATACAGTTATTACTGCTGACAACTGCAAATAATAATTATGAAGTTTAAAGTTGATCATCTTATAATAATTATTATAAGATGGATCTTGCTGAAAGGGATGTTTTATGTATAAATTTGTGAATAAAAAAAACAAGAGCCTCAGATTTATTACTGAAGCAGCTGTTATAGGAGCAATTTATGCAGTCCTGACAATCGTGTTTTCACCTATAAGTTATGGATTGTTCCAAGTTAGAATTGCCGAAGCTCTTACAGTATTGCCTGCATTTACACCCGCTGCAATTCCGGGCCTTTTTATCGGATGCATAATTTCCAATATTATTGGAGGGAATGGACCTTTAGATATAATTTTTGGCAGTCTTGCCACATTAATTGCAGCTATATTGTCCTATAAAATGCCTAAACGGTATCTTGTACCATTACCTCCGGTGCTGGTTAATGCAGTGGTAGTAGGAATCATGTTAAGTTATATTCTGAAGGTATCTGTACTTGTTGCAATGGGTTGGGTTGCTCTTGGACAAGCTGTTGCCTGCTATGGTGTAGGTTATATCTTAATGATGCAACTTGAAAAATATAGAAGCAAGCTGTTTAAATAATGCTTGCTTCTTTTTCGCCTGGTTTTGCATTTAATATACTGCAAATTTACTGCAAAGAGTACAGGTCCTTTTAATTTGAAGCTTTTTTATTCCTGAAGTATAATGCAATATCTATTGAAACCATTATACTATTTAGAATATAAAGCACGATAACGGGATCACGGCTATACAAAATCTTATGAATAACTCCCGATATATATCCTATAAGGATAATAATAAGGAAACCCAGACTTTTTCCACTATTCTTTCTTGATGTATATGATTTATATATAGATACCGGCCAAGCTGCTCCAAAACACAAAAGCATAAGCATTTCAAACATACTCATGTAACCTGCACCCCCCTAGGATTTTATTTTGCTATTCAACATTTTCGTAATTTACCCTATTATATATAACATATATTAACAAAGACTTCAATTAACATATTGCACAAATAATCAATTTTTAATTTGACTTCACTGTGCTATAATCTCGTTTAGATTTTCTTCAAATAATGTAAATGGTATCTCAAACCCGGGTATTCCAGATGAATAAGGTGCTATTTCATATAAACTAAAATAAATTACCAGTTTACCATCATTAATATAGAAAGGCTGATGGCTGGAAATTGATTTGAAGCCACTATCACCACTAAAGTACTCGATCTTTCCCTTATTTTCACATATCTGCCTTCTTATTTCTTCATTAATAATATCTTTATACCCATCCTTATTTTCAAATAGATCATCAAGTTCCAATAAAGAACCATTTCGAATGTCAAAGTTATACGCAACCATGTCATAAATGCCATGAGCTCCACCGGTGTCCTGATAGTAGATTACAGAAATACTTAACAGGTTTCTGCTTTTTTTATTAATTTTATAGCTTGTCTTAGCTATATATTTCATATTAATACTGCTATCTGTATCTGTAGCAGAAAGTTCAATCATATACTTTCTAAAAGATTCTATATCATTTTCCAGCATAGAATTAATGCTTGACTGTATTTCCTTATCTGCAAGCCCTTCAATAACAGGAATGCTAAATTCCATATCAAGGTTGCCTTTCGTTTCCTTTATTTGCTTCTCAGTAATTTTCAAGGAGGTCTCCGATGCTACTTCAGCGAATATATTGTTATCAGCCAATGTATGCCTTAATACAGCAACAAAAGAAAAAGCCAGCACAAAAATTACAGCCATCATTAATATATTAATTAAAATTGTATTTCCCTTCATGAATCATTTCCCCTTATGTTAAAAATAAAATCCATTTTATATTATACATGCTATTTTAGCAAAAAGATTCAATGTTTTTGTTAAAAATTTATTAAAATAACATATTATTTTTGTCTATTCTGTACATTATCAATGAGTTAATATTTTTAGAAGATTTTAAGAAATAGTTTGCATAATAACACTGTTTAATTGTAGAATAGTAGTAGGCTAATTTATAATATTAGTAGAGCGATTTATAATTTACCGATAAATAAGGTCTGATATTATTTAGACGTTATTTAGTCGTTATTTATAGTATTAAAGTACTATTTAATATTTGAAACCAATTTTTATCATCAAAAAAATAAGCATTTTGTGAGGTGGAGTAAAAAGTGTTACAATTAAATTTAGAAAAAGTAATAGGACCTATACGAAATAATGTGGCTTTAATAAAAAAAATCCTGATTATTGCCTTTAGTGTATTATTAATTTTTACATCCATATTTGGAGTGTATAATTATGTTGCAATGAATAAGGCAATTTCTGGATTGAAAGGTGAAATAGAAACATTAACAGCGGATTTAAACAAATATAAGAGTAAGGATAACAACAACACGAGCGAAATTCCAGAACTGAAAGATTACAATGAGTTTAAAATAAAAACGATGACAGATTTAGCTCTTACCAAACTAATGCTTGATCAATTCAATAAAGCAGTTTTTAATGTTTCTGAATCAGGTAAGGGCTTCGCAAGAATAGATACAAGTACAGGCATGTTCTTTTTAATATTAGATAAAGCAGAACTACAAGGAGAAGGTTATAAATTGTATTTCAGATTAGGCAATCCTCAGAACTGCGTTTACAATGGCTGCAAACTAAAAGTCAGGTGGGGTGTAAAATATGATCGTGAAGATAAATCTATAAATCATGATGATTGGGATAAGTCATTAAGCAGTGCTGACTTTTCTGTTTCAAATGTCCTCCGTCCTGGTGAATGGACAAATTTTGACATTGTTATCTCTCCCGCAAAAGCTGAAAGCGCTCAATATTTGGAAATAAAACTGCAGACAGACCAAATTATTATGCAGAAGAGCACAAAGTAACATTGGCATAAGTGAGAGACTTCTTGACACTATGGATAAAGAGAAACGGAAAAAGGCAGGAATTATTCCTGCCTTACCTGTACATTCGCGCGTATTCATCTGCACATATACCTGTGATTCCACATTATGCACAGCCTTTGTCTGAAATTTACCGTGTAAGCTGTGCCTTGCTTTTCACAGGCTGTATTTCACCGGCTCCTGTTAAGGCTATCTTAGTAAGTACAGGCCCTACAAGCTCATATATTAGTGTTGCAAATAATACAACAGTTCTAATAGATGCTCCAAATTCAGGTAAAACACTCTGAGCTACCAGAGATAATCCTATAGCAACTCCTGCCTGGGGCAGAAGGGTTATTCCCAGATATTTCTGCACTGTAGGAGGGGCCTTGATAATTTTAGCTCCAACATATGCTCCTACAATTTTTCCTATTGACCTTGAAATTATGTAGCCTATTCCTAATAGACCTACGCTTTTCAGTATGCTTAAGTCCAGATCAGCTCCTGACAGCGTAAAAAAAGCTACATATATCGGAGGTGTAAATCTGTCAACCATACTAAATACCTTCTGTGAATTAGATGCAAGGTTGGTTAGCACTCCACCCATAGTCATACATAATAGCAATGATGACACGCCAAATTTACCTGCCAGGGCTACTCCCATAAAAACCATAGCAAGTGATATACCAAGTAATTCTTCATCTCCCCTTACTTTGGTCGCAATGAAAGATAATAGCAGCCCAAGGAGAAAGCCAATAATAACTGCCAGCCCTATTTCCCATATTGGCTTAATAATTGACATTGCCAGTGAAACATTCTGTTCGGGCATATGTACAGCCTTCGCTACAGCCATGCAAAGTCCAAATACCATAATACCAACAGCATCATCAATAGCCACAACCGGTAATAGTGTGTCTACAACCGGGCCACTGGCCTTATACTGTCTTACAACAAGTAAAGTCGCTGCAGGTGCGGTTGCTACTCCGATAGCTCCAAGCACCAGACCTACCTCTATACTCTTGCCGAAAATTAATACTATTGCAGTCACAATAGCAGCAAAAGCTGATAAAGCTTGTATTACAGTGAGAGTAATAATTCCGGAACCAAGTTGTTTTAAATGCTTAAAACTGAACTCACTGCCAATACTAAATGCTATCATTCCTAAAGCCGCTTCAGATATAATTCCCATATGTGTTACTGCATCTTTTGGAACAACTCTTAGAATACTAGGGCCTATAATTAACCCCCCCACCAAATAACCTGTTACATTAGGCAATTTGGCAAGGGATGTAAGCTTAGCAGTTAAAAGCCCCGCTAACAGAACTATTGATACATAAAATAATGTGTTCATTGATGTTTTTTCCTATTTGCCCTCCTGGTTCTTTTTAGTAAGACCTTCAATAAAATTCACAGGTACTGTGAATAAAATCCCAACATCTGGCTTGTTCAGATCCCCGACAACTTCCCGTATACACCTGACACAAATATTAACCTCATCATCTTTAAGTACAACAAATAAGGTTTTATTATAGGGATGTCCTTCATTCAGAATCAGTCTTAATGATCCAAAAATCGGGATATCTTCATTCCCACCGGAAGTCAGTGCTCTTGCCATACCCATGCTGTCAAGGATGGTTGCACCCTTAATGCCGGCACTAACAAAACTTTTTAGTAACTCGTCAAGCAACTCTACTTTGTTAAGCACTAATACCAGAAGCTGCATAATAGCACGTCCTTTCCAAAAATAAAATTTTACACATAGTTTACCCTTTTTTAGTATATCACTCTCATATTAGAAGGACAAGTAGAGCCAGAGGAGAGGCGATGGTTCTTGCTACTACATAATTTATCCTTTTAACCCCGTAGTGGCAATACCTTCAACAAAATATGGCTGTAATACAAAGAATAAAAGTATGCAAGGCATTACTGATAATAAAGTAAGAGCGATTACTGCTCCCCAGCTTACCGCTGAAGTAATATCAATCAGTGAGTTAAGTATTAATGAAACTGTAAATTTTTCTGTAGAATTCAGGTATATCAACTGTCCCATAAAATCATTCCAAGTACCAAGGAAAGTGAATATTACTACTGTAAATAATGCTGGTTTGCACAGAGGCATAACTATATTCCAATATACTCTAAAGCTGCTGCACCCTTCTATCCTCGCTGATTCATCAAGTTCTTTTGGAATCCCCCTTATAAACTGAATTAACAGAAATATATTAAACGCCCCGCCTCCAAAAAACGCAGGCACCACCATTGGCAGATAGCTATTCAGCCATCCGATTCTATTAAATATAAGGTATTGAGGAATAAGCGTAACCTGTCCCGGTATCATCATTGTTGATAACATAATTGAGAATAATAGTTTTTTATGTTTGAACTTAAGTCTTGCAAAACCAAAAGCTGTAAGGGATGATGAAATAGCAGTCCCTATGACAACTAAAATTGTCAATACAACAGTATTCATAAAAAAGTGTCCAAATGAAAACTGAGGATTGATGTTCCATCCATTTACAAAATTTTTAAAAGTAAATGTTTCAGGTATAAGTCTGAAGTTTCTATCAAATATATCTGCACTGGGTTTAAATGCACTACTTATAAGCCATATAAGAGGAAATGTCATAATGACACTCCCTATTATTAAGAACAAATGTATTATTAATTTTGCTATACGTTCCCTTCCGTTTTTAGTTCTTTGTTTTCCATTATGTTTTAAAGCAACAGTGTTTACACTCATAGCGTAATATCCTTTCTAAGATTCAACATGGAAATTATTGTTTAACATAGGAGTTCATAAAGAACTCATAAGGTATATTTCATATGTTGATTTTCATATATTATTTTTCCATGTATTAATTTTCATAGTGAACCCATTTATCGGACGACCTGAAAACTAATAAGGTAAGTGCCATAACAATTATAGCTAATACCCAGGCTAAAGCAGAGGCATAGCCCATTCTGAAGCTTTCAAATGCAGTTCTGTAAAGGTGAAGAACATAGAAATAAGTAGCATTTGCAGGACCTCCTCTGGTCATTACGAAACCTACGCTAAATACCTGGAAGGCACCAATAATCCCCATAACCAGATTGAAAAATATTGTTGGTGTTAATAGGGGAATTGTTATTCTAAAAAATCTTTGCCAACTTGAGCTTCCATCAACTACAGCTGCTTCGTATAGCTCAGTAGGAATTGCTTTTAAACCTGCCAGGAATATAACCATCGCTGAGCCAAGCTGCCATATAGCAAGAAATGAAACTGTCCATAGTGCTATATCAGGATTAGAAAGAAAATCATATGGACCAAGTCCTATAAAACCTAATACCTTGTTTGCAATTCCTTCCCTTGATAAAACCATTTTCCAGGTAACAAGCATAGCTACACTTGTAGCAAGAACGGAAGGCAAATAATATATTGTCCTGTAAATAGACATTCCTCTGATTTTCTGATTTAATAACAAAGCTACAAGCAAAGCAGCTGCCAGCCGTACTGGAACTGAAACTACAACATATATAGTTGTAGTTAATAAAGAGTGACCAAACATTTTATCTTCAGTAAACATCACTCTGAAATTATCAAGTCCTATAAACCTCATTCCTGAAAAAACATTATAATCTGCAAAAGCAAGTATCGCTGAATTAATCATAGGCCATAATGAAAATGCTAAAAAACCTATCAACCAAGGGGCAATGAACAAATACCCTTCAAATGGTCTTTCCAATGAATTTATGTTTTTACCTGAAAATTTCTTTTTCATTGTCTTTCTCCAATCCGGTACAAGTATGTATAAATGGGGTATATTTCGCTTAACCCCATCTATACAAAAAATTTTTATTTTTAATATTTTATTATTATTTTGCCAGTATTTTTATTACATATATTATTAAATGCTTTATTGTTTATTTCTCATTAAAGAACTTTTCTATTACTTTGTTTGCTTCAGTTTCTAAATCCTTCATAGCTTGTTCAGGTGTTTTCTTATCATACATTACTTGTTGAGATTCCCTAATCAATAAATTTAAAACTTCAATAAATCCAGGAGGGTAAGGCTCAATGCTAAATGTACTTGTTTGAGCTACATTATCAATTATGCTGATAACATTTTTATCTGTTTCAGACAATGAACTTGCAATGTTATTCCTAACATTTTTATTAGGAGGAGCTCCTCTTTCCATCTTTAGAATATTTCCTGCCTCTTCATCATTAAGTATGTAATCCAGAAGCATGGCCGTTTCCTTTGGAGCCTTACTAAAGTTACTCATAACATATATCATTGATGGAACAGTCCAGTGAATATCAGTATCAGCTGTTTTAGGTAACTTAGCAATACCCCAGTTGAATTTTATGTCTGCATACATTGCGGGGGCATAAATTACTTCTAAAGCACATTGTTCACTTCTGAAGCTATCTACACCCGGAGGATTTGAGGCTTCTATTTCAGGTGGTACTACTATTCCTTCTTTAAGAAGGTTTTTAGCAAGAGTCCACACTTCTACACCTTCCGGTCCAGTAAACTTAACTTTTTTCAAGTCATCCGAGAATAACCTTCCACCCTGCTCATAAACCATTTTAAAAAATACGCGTTCATCCGTAAAGATATTGCCAGTTCCCCATATATCTGTTTTACCATCTCCATTAGTATCCTTAGTAAGTTTTCTTGCTGTTTCAAAATAATCGTCCCAGGTAAAACCTTCTCTTGGATATGGTACTTCATATTTGTCAAATATATCTTTATTATATACCAAATATGCATTAGCCATTATACCTGAAGGTACTGCATAATACTTATCATCAATTTTAAACATATCCAAAGATACCTCAGGAAGATCCTTAACCTTTAGCACGCCATCATTAATAAAATCATTTAGTGGATAAAGTTGATCTCTCATAACATATTCATTTGCATTGGCGTACGAAATTTGGATTAAATCTGGTGCACTTTTCGAGGCAAACTGGGTTAAAAGCTTTTCAAAGTAACCGGACCATCCACTATATTCAGGTTGTACAGTAATATGCGGATATTTATCATGGAACTTCTCTAATGCATCAACAGTAGCTTTATGCCTTGTTTCTCCACCCCACCATGCAAATCTTATAGTAACCGGTTTAGGTGGTTCAACACTTTTTTCGGTACCCTGATTTTGAGTTACATTGTTGTCAGTTTGTTTTTTACCGTCTCCACTCTTTGAGCATGCAGTTATGCTTAAAAGAAGACTTAAAACAATAATAATAACACATGTAGTTCTTAGTACTTTTTTCACACTAAAACCTCCCTTTAATTTTATCTTTTAATAAAAGTATATCCAACACATTACCATGTTTTTTCTTATTATAATATGAATTTGGATATACATTATTATATAGATTAGTGGTTCCTTATAGCTAATATTGAGTGATCTGATTTCACAAAATATCTATATAACATTGAAGTTGGTTTCTATATATAAATTATATAAATGAAGCTACTATAATAAAAGGCGTTTGAATTGCTATAAGGTATCAAAAAATACCAATTTATTAAGAAAAGGTATCATTTTGTATGATAAAAGGTCTTAGGTAATATGGGTATGCAATATGGTCATGTAATATGATGACGGTTCTTTTGTTTCTATCAAGATACGAAGAGAGGAAACAACATAACCATCCATAGTTTAGGATCGTCCCTGTGTTTCTGTTGTTACTGCTAAAGGTATAGTAACATATACAACAGTCCCCATGCCATATTTACTGTTTATTTGTAAGCCATATTTCTCCCCGTAAGTTAACTGGAGGCGTCTGTTAGTATTATATAGACCTATATTTTTACCGGATTCTCGGACTGAATTTTTATCCGATTCATATTGTGATAGTCTTTTCCTTATTTTGATCAAATTTTCCCGATTAATTCCATTACCATTGTCTATTACTGTTATTTTCAAACAGTTATTAACCTGAGTTATCCTAATTCTTATCCGGCATCTGCCTTCTTTTTCGTTTATTCCATGATGTATGCTGTTTTCTATTAATGGCTGCAATATAAGTTTTATTGTCTTATAATTTTCAATCTCATTACTGTATTCCCATACAACGTTAAATTTATCTCTATATCTGATTTGCTGAATATCAATATATTTTTTGGTATTATTAATTTCTTTACTCATAGTTACAAATTCTTCATAACTGTTTAATGAATAATCAATAATTGTTGAAAGGCTCTCCACCATTTCACTTACATCATTATGCCCCCCTGTAAGATCAATAGCTTTCCAATATACAGTTTTCAGTGTATTAAATAGAAAGTGAGGATTTATCTGAGAATGCAAAGCAATCATTTCCATAACCTTAAGCTTGTACTTTCTCTCCGATAGCTGGATTTTCAAATAATTATGCTCTAAAAACACTTTTATAATGTTGTAAATAATAAAGCTATACTCATCTTTAATTTTGGCAGGTTGTGAAGGAAGTGGTTCACCTTTTTCAGCCTTTTCAAAAACAGTTATTATGTTATTTATAAAATTAAAATTTTTCCTGCTAAAAGCCAGTGTTAAAACTGTTCCTATAATTAAAGATGCTACCAGCAGCAAAATAGTTATCAGAGTTAATTGAGAAGGAATACTATATAAATATTTGCCAGGCGTTATAGAAATGTATTTAAGATTATATTTGGGAGAATATAGTTGATTAATTATATATGAATCTTTATCAATTTCAATAACAAAAAATGGAGATTGGTTTTCTTTTAATTCCTTAAGGTTAACCTCTGTTTCAACTTGTTTTTCTTCATTTTCCACATATTTCTCATTCTCTTGGTCTTTGCTGATTTTACCAGCTTCGCTCATTATGCCTGTTCTTCCCATTATATCAGTTTTACCTGTTCCTACTGTCTCATCTTCATTGCAATAAGAGAAAATTTCATTCCCATTTTCATCCATTATCAGGATGATTTGACCGGGGTACATATCAAGATTGCTTAACAACTGATCTATGTAATCGGTGTAAAAGTTCAAAACTATTGCTCCTACCCTTTTTACACTTGTGTAGTAGAGTTTTCTATATAACGTTATAACATCAGTTCTGTCCTTTTCAAACTCATATTGCCTTATTTCTCTTGCTTCAACCCAGAATTCCCTGCTCGTATCCATTTTGCTATAACTATCAAACCAGAGCTTATCATAATAGTTGTCAATTTTTACGAGTCCTTCAGAAGTGGTAAGAAGCCTTTTTTGCATATTGTCAAAATATATATAGATAGACCTCACATAAGGCCGGGAAAAAGCGGAAGCGTCTATAATCTTTCTCGTGTTGCCTATAGCAATATAATCATCAGCCTCCATATTTGGTTTATTTAGTATTTCACCAACTTGACTAATCATATCTGGATAAGCCATTAGATTTAGATTAATTGAATCGGCATCATTAAGAATAATTTCAATATTCTCTTTTGCCTGTTTTAGAAGATTTGAATTGTTCTTATTTATCTGTTCCTTTATATTTTTACCTGTTATGGCTATGGACAAGGATCCGAAAACAATGACAGGTACGAACATTGGTATAAGATATTTTATAAGATTTTTTAAAAAAATTCGTTCCCTCATTTTTCCTATCCCTCCATTTTTACCCTAATCTAAATCCATATTCCCTTGTTCCAGGTTTTCCCCTTGCCTAAATTCTCTGGGAGTTTTCCCAAAATAGTTTTTGAAAGCCCTTGTAAAGTTCTTGGAATTTGAATATCCTACCATTTCACTTACTTCATATGTTTTGTACTGAATGTCTTTTAATAGTTCGGCAGCCTTATTCATTCTTATCATTAAAAGATAATCAGAAAAGTTCACACCTGTATACTGCTTGAAATATTTGCTGAGATAATGCGGGCTCAAATAAACAAGTGCAGCTGCATCCTCAAGATTGGCATCTTTATAGTTATTAATAACATAGTCTTTCACTGTATTGATTATTTTCTTGTTTATACCTGCATAAAAGACTTCCTGATTGATGTTTGCCTCATCAATGCCTTCATCATTAGCATCTGAAGGCAAGTGGGGACGATTCTTGCTTGCCTGCTGAAAGGCAAGGCAAGAGCCGTCCCCACTTGCTGTGTCCCTATACTCTCTTGCTGCATCCCCGCTTGTTGCATCCCCGCTTGTTGCATTTTTCAAAGCTCTATCATTATCAAGTTCCTTTTTTACAAAAGTAAATGCATCTATCAACTCATCATAAGTTGCAGATTTTACAACATAATCCTTAACACCGTAGGCAAGAGCTTTTTTTGCATATTCGAACTCCCTGTGGGCACTAAGGAATACAATCTTCACTTTGGATTTCATATTATATAACTCTCTTGCAACATCAATTCCGGACATGAAGGGTAATTTAATATCACACAACATTATGTCTACATGATTGTTTTTAATAAAATCAATTGCCTGTTTCCCATTTTCAGCCTGACCTACCACTTGGTATCCTATTTTGTTCCATGGGAAATATTTAACCAATCCATTTCTTATTTCATATTCATCATCAACAATCAGTAATTTATACATAATGTATTCCTCCACAGCGTATTTATGCAAATACTAACGGCACAAAAAACCCGTCCCCATGTTTCTACCCATGTTTCTACCCATGTTTCTAAGCATGGTTTTTGCTTGCCCTGCACACTTATCTGCTCATGTTTCTGTTTCAAATACCCTTCATGCTCAAACTGATCCTTTTTCTTTCAACATCCACATCCAAGACTCTAACCTTTACTATATCACCTACAGATACAACCTCCATAGGGTTCCGAATAAAGCGGTCACTCAATTGTGATATGTGAACCAGTCCATCCTGGTGGACACCAATATCTACAAAAGCTCCGAAATCGGATACATTTCTTACTGTACCCGTCAACAACATTCCAGCCTTTAAATCTTCTATGTTCATAACATCGGTATGGAATACAGGCTTAGGCATTTCATCCCTGGGGTCACGCCCTGGTTTCAAAAGCTCTTCTACTATATCTCTGAGGGTAGGCACTCCGATATCCAAGGTTTTAGCGATATTCTCAATACCTTTTTGCTCTATTTTCTTTTTCATATCACCCAATTTTCTGTTTTTCACATCCTCAAAACCATATCCCATAGCTTTGAGAAGCTTTAATGCCGCTTCGTATGATTCAGGATGCACTGCAGTATTATCCAGAACATTCTCCCCTTCAGGTATACGTAAAAACCCTGCACACTGTTCAAAAGTTTTGTCTCCCATTCTTTTTACCTTTGTAAGTTCCTGTCTGCCTTTAAACTTCCCCTTTTCCTCCCTGTATTCTACAATATTTTTTGCCACACCTGCACTAATCCCGGATACATATGAAAGCAGAGATGGAGAAGCTGTATTCAGATCAACGCCAACTCTATTAACACTGTCTTCTACTACACCCTTCAACGATTCATCGAGCCTCTTCTGGTTCATATCATGCTGATATTGCCCTACACCAATTGATTTTGGGTCAATTTTTACCAGTTCAGCCAGTGGATCCTGTAACCTTCTGGCAATAGAGGCCGCACTTCGCTGTGCTACATCAAAATCCGGGAACTCTTCAGCACCAATTTTTGATGCTGAATAAACCGATGCGCCAGCTTCATTAACTATAATATAATGTACTTTTCTATCTATTTCTTTTAAAAGTTCTGCAACAAATAATTCACTTTCACGGGAAGCCGTTCCATTTCCAATAGATATTATATCAACCTTATGTTTGTCTATCAGATACTTAACAACCTTTTTAGCCTCTTCCACCTTATTCTGCGGCGGAGTAGGATAAATTACTGTAGTATCAAGTACTTTCCCTGTTTCATCAACTACAGCAAGTTTACATCCTGTCCTATATGCAGGATCCAATCCCAATACTACTTTGCCTTTTATAGGAGGCTGCATCAGCAGATTTTTCAGATTCTCACTGAATACTTTCATTGCCTGTTCTTCTGCTGTTTCAGTTATTGTGTTACGTATTTCGTTTTCCATTGAAGGATATATTAATCGCTTATATGCATCCTCTGCTGCTTTTTCAACATATACGGATGTTGCTGTGGGAGGATTCTTGACTATTTTTTGTTTTATACCTGCAATTATCTGCTCATCAGGCACTTCAATTTTAACCTGCAAATATCCTTCCTTTTCTCCCCTGTTAATTGCCAGAACCCTGTGTCCGGCAATTTTGCCAACAGGTTCTCTGAAATCATAGTACATCCTGTATACTGAATCCTCATCCTTTTTGGATTTGGTTATAATCATTCCCTGTTTGAAGAATATTTCCCTTATAGCTTTCCTGTATTCCGCATTGTCGGATATTCCTTCAGCAATAATATCCATTGCCCCATTTAGAGCATCATCTATGTTTTCCACACCTTTTTCCGGATTTATAAAGGGTTTAACTACGTCTTCCAGTGTTCCTTTAAATTTCGCCTGCAATAATATAATACCTGCCAGAGGCTCGAGCCCCTTTTCTCTTGCAATAGCCGCTCTTGTACGACGTTTGGGTTTATATGGAAGATATATATCTTCTACTTCCTGAAGTGTTTCAGCTTTTTGCAGAGCATCAGCAATTTCATCAGTAAGCTTCCCTGCCTCTTCTATAAGCCTTTTTACACCATCCTTCCTGGCCTCAAGATTTCTCAAATAAACTAATCTTTCATGTAACTCCCTGAGAATCTGATCATTAAGCTCTCCTGTCATTTCTTTCCTGTACCGGGCAATAAAAGGTATGGTACAGCCATCATCTATTAGTTTTACTGTATTCTGTACCTGAAAAGGCTTTAGTTTAAACTCCTGAATAAGTCTGGTAATAATATCCGCCATGATAATCCTCCCTGTAGTCATTGTCTGTACGATTGATGTTCTTCAATTGTTTCGTACAAAGATTTTATCATAAAAATTTACGTTTGTCATTGAGTCAATGAAGGCAGGGTGCATTTATCAAATCTCATCACGCCAGAGCCTTTTGTTAAACAAAGCAATTACCGTAAACAACTCCAGCCTCCCTACCAGCATAAGGGCTGACATTAGTAACTTGCCGGGTATGCTGAACTGGCTGTAGTTTCGTACAGGTCCTACTACTTCAAACCCGGGTCCTACATTGCCAAGAGTTGCAGCTACAGCACTAGATGCACTGGTAAGACTTATCCCTTCTAGTGAAAGAGCTATTGTTCCAACAACAAAAATGACTATGTAAAGAACAAAAAAACTGGATATACTGTGGATAATATCTGTTGAAAGTGTTTTTTCAACCAGTTTAAGGGGAATTACCGCTCTGGGATGAAATACTTTTTGCATTTCCCGCTTGATCAGCTTAAGCATTACAAGAACCCTGGCACTTGTCATACCCCCTCCGGTAGAACCCGCACATCCTCCTATAAACATAAGCATGAAAAGAATCGCCTTGCTGAATGACGGCCATTGGTCAAAATCAGCAGTTGCATATCCCGTTGTAGATATAATTGAACTCACCTGAAAAAAAGAATGTTCTAAAGATTTCCATATATTTGTATAGAATTTGCCGGTAATGTTGATGGCTATTAGAATCACACTAACCCCTATAACGCCAAGAAATAACCGCAATTCCTGATCTTTTAAAGCTTCTTTCCATCTGCCTTTATACAACATATAATAAAGGGAGAAATTAGTTGAAGATAATACCATGAATACTGCAATAACAATATTAATATATGTGCTGTTAAAAGCTCCGATACTTAAGTTCCTGGTAGAAAATCCTCCTGTACCAACTGTACCAAATGTGTGAACAAAGGATTCGTATACTGACATTCCGCCAATTACTAAAAGTATAACTTCAACAAATGTCATAAAAATATATGTAATATATAATATTTTAGCAGTATCTCTAATTCTAGGTACGATTCTATCTGCAATAGGTCCCGGGCTTTCAGCTTTAAAAATCTGAAAACTTCCCACACCCAAAGCAGGCAGAACTGCAACTGTAAAAACAAGTATGCCCATACCACCTATCCAGTGAGTAAATGACCGCCAAAAAAGTATTCCATAGGGCAGCACTTCAATATCTTTTATAAGTGTAGCTCCTGTAGTTGTAAAGCCTGAAACGGTTTCGAAAAACGCATCTACAAAAGATGGAATACTGCCGGAAATAATAAAAGGCAAAGACCCAAAAAGAGACACAAGTATCCAGCCCAGGGTAACAATAGTCAGACCTTCTTTTGTTTTAATAGTTTCCTTCTTCCCTGTTGAGTTTCTAACTGATCCTTCTATTGTATCTCTTGTTCTTTTTCTTATTGCCCTCTTTGTCGTTGTGGTAAAAAATAACATTGCTAATCCTGTTAACGCCGTTAATAAAATACTTATAAGAAAAGGCAACCAATCATGCTGTCTGAAATATATTGATACTAATAATGAAAGGGACATTCCTGCCGCTTCAATGATTAATAGACTTCCCAAAACTTTTACCACGATTCCAAAGTTCATTAAACAGTCCCCCCTTAGAAGGCTTAAAGAAAGTTTCAAGCACATGTATTTGTGAAGCCAGACAGAAAACAACGAATCTGTCTCCCGGATTAATTATAGAGCTTCCATTGGGAATAAACACTTTCCCCTTATGAGAGACAGCTCCTATAATAATACCCTTTGGCAGTCCCAGCTCTGCTATTGGTTTTCCTATAACGGGCATACTGATGTCTGCGAGTATTTCGGTAACTTCAGCCTGACCTCCAAGGAGGAGGGATACAGATATAGCTCTGCCGCCTCTGATAAACTTTAAAATATCTCCTACCGTAATATCAATAGGATTTAAAGCAATATCAACTCCTAATTTTTCAATCAGATGCACATAGCTTGATTTGCTTACCTTTGCAATAACCTTCTTTACTCCGGCCTGCTTGGCCATCAGAGTCATAAGAAGATTTTCTTCATCATATCCCGTAACTCCTATAAAAGCATCCATTGAGGAAATATCCTCATCCATCAGCAGGTCAGCATCGGTACCATCACCACAAATAACAAGTACATTATTTAAATGCTCGGAAAGATATTGACATCGCTCTTTATCTTGCTCAATAATCTTTATAGCTACACCCTGGTCTGCAAGTTTTTCTCCAAGATAATAGCCTATTTTCCCTCCACCCAAAATCATTACTTTCTTTATATTCCTAACAGGGAGGAGAGCCTTGCTTCTTTTAGCTATAAGATCAATATTATCCCTTTTTCCAATTATGTATATTACATCATCATCCAGTATCCTGGTTGAACCATGGGGTATAATTATCTCTCCATTCCTTGATATTGCAGCAATTAGAAGGCCACTCATATTCTCAAGTTCTTTAATCTGTTTCCCGGGGAAACCTGGAAGAGTCAATGCATTAAAATCAGCCATTAGAATTCTTCCTTCAGCAAAATCACCAGAATAAAACGAATAGCTTTTCAGAAGATATCTTATTATCTCCTTTGCTGTAGCAAGCTCCGGATTTATTATGTAATCAATATCCATAGCAGACTTTATAAATTCCCTGTGGCTTGCATATTCAGGATCTCTCACACGTGCTATTGCTTTCTTGCAGCCAAGCTTTTTAGCAAGACTGCATACAACAATATTGGTCTCGTCGCTGTCAGTAACGGCAATAATAAGATCATAGGCATCAATTCCTGCTTCCTTGAGGGCATCCACCTGAAGACCACTTGCCTTGATCATCAGGGCATCAAGATGGTCACTTATTTTCCCCAGAACTTCAGGATCGGAATCCATTACAGTAATAAGTATATCTTTCCCGGATATTGCATTGGCAAGCTTATAACCAAGCTTCCCAGCTCCAACTATCATAACTTTCATAAGAATATTAACCACCATTCCGCTCGGGTGCATCAGCAAACTATTTTTCCACTGTACATGAGCATTTTTTTCATATTCAATCCATTCTCTACTTTTCTCTAATTTTCCCTATTGTCTTTGCTATTCTACATCCTTTGATTTCTTATACTATGACTCTTTGCCTTATACAACACCTTCAAATTGAGTATTATATAACCTGGCATATACTCCATCCAGCCGTATAAGAGCCGAGTGAGTACCTGATTCCCTAACCCCGTCTTTATCAATAACTATAATTTCATCAGCCCCTCTTATTGTAGATAACCTGTGAGCTATAACAAGAGTAGTTCTCCCCTTGGATAATTCTTCCAATGATTCCTGAATTATCATTTCCGTTTCATTATCAAGAGATGAAGTTGCTTCATCAAGTATCAATATGGGAGGATTCTTTAAAAATACACGTGCAATGGATACTCTCTGTTTTTGTCCTCCGGAAAGCTGTATTCCTCTCTCACCTACATAAGTATCATAGCCATTAGGCAGGCTCATAACAAAGTCATGTATATTTGCACGCTTTGCAGCTTCTATAAGTTCTTCATCTGTTGCATCTACTCTGCCGTAAAGTATGTTATCTTTAATGGTCCCTGCAAAAAGAAATACATCCTGCTGTACAACACCTATATTTCCTCTTAATGACTTCAGAGATATATCCCTTACATCATGATCGTCTATCTTAACAGAACCTTCTTCCACGTCATAAAACCTGGGTATTAGGTTGCATAGTGTCGTTTTCCCTCCCCCCGAAGGTCCGACCAGGGCAACAACCTTGCCTTCAGGAATTTCCAGGTTAATGCCTTTAAGCACATCTTCGCCTTTATTATATGAAAATGTAACATCAGTAAACTCTATACGCCCTTTTACATCTTTTAGTTCTATAGCATTTTCACTTTCAATTATATCAGGTTTTTCTTCCATAATCTCTAAGAAACGCTCAAAACCTGTCATCCCTGATTCAAACTGCTGCACAAATTGTGCAAGCCTTCTGACAGGCTGCACAGCCAGATTTATATAAAGCAGGAAAGTCAATAGATCGGTAATACCTATCAACTTTGTATAAACAAGATACCCACCAAACCCAATAACTGATACATTTAGCATATCTGTAATAAAGTCTATCCCAGCTGAATATTGGGCCATATAATTATATGCTTCATCTTTTGAGCCCTTGAATTGCTCATTCCCATCATCAAATTTATGTTTCTCATACTCTTCATTTGTAAAAGCCTGAGAAACACGGATACCCGAAATACTATTCTCAAGCTGGGCATTAACATTAGCAACCTTTGACCTGACCTCGCGGAAAGCTCTGGACATTTTTGTCCTCTTTGTTATTGCAAACCAGGCCATAAAAGAAACTATAACAAACACCACAAGGGCAAGTCTCCATTCAATAGTTGACAGAATAATAATGGAACCGGAAAGCATTATAACTGATAGAAAAATATCCTCTGGTCCATGATGGGCAAGCTCTGTTATTTCATTTAAATCATTCATCATCCTGGACATAAGTTTCCCAGTCCTGACATTATCATAGAACCTGAAGGATAAGGTTTGGAGGTGGGAGAAAAGGTCTTTTCTCATGTCATACTCCATTCTTATTCCTACAATATGTCCATAATAATTGACGAAATAATTCAACATCATACGTATTGCATACAATCCAACCAAAACCCCAATAATTATTAACAATAATTTAATATTACCATCAGGAATTACCTTTTGAAGCAAAAAGCGGGTAATTGCCGGAAACACCAAATCTATTGATGCCATTGAAAAGGCACAGCCCAGGTCGGCAGTAAACAATTTTATATGGGGCCTATAATATGAAATAAATCTCTTCAATATATTTTTTTTAGATAACATTAAAATAATCTCCCTAGCGTTATTATTTTATTGTTCATATATAAAAACTCCCTCATTTTTTTGCATTTTTAGTAACTTCCTCTAGGATCTTTCCAATATTTTTTTCTGGCATATTAGACCTCCTCGTATAATTGTCTCCTCATACTTTGACTAGCAATATTATATCATGAATTTCGAAGAAATTGCATGATATAATTGTGCATGTGCGTTTTTTGCAAAGCAAAAATATTCGCACGCACATAAATTCCGCCGGAGGCATATAATATCCTCATTTGGGAGGATATTATATCATGAATTTCGAAGAAATTGCATGATATAATTGTGCATGGTGCGTTTTTTGCAAAGCAAAAATATTCGCACGCACATAAATTCCACCGGAGGCATATAATATCCTCGTTTACAAGAATTATGAGGATATTATATCATCCAGTATTTGTTTGATCAATTTGTAACAATGTTTACCTACTCCTATCATCCTTATTTCATCCTTCTATAACTTTTCTATGCTCTTGTTTTTCCTAGTTTTTTAATCTTACTTCCAGCATAGTGTTTCTTTTTTGGGTTTTATCATTTGACACTGCTATACCAATCGCTTTTTTTGTACCTACCAGCACAAGGACCTTTTTAGCCCTGGTTACACAGGTATAAACCAAATTCCTTTGCAGCATCATGTAATGCTGTGTAGTTAAAGGTGCAACAACAATTTTATATTCGCTGCCCTGACTCTTATGTACAGTTGTAGCATAAGCTAATAAAACTTCATCAAGCTCCGTCACATCATATTCCACATCATTGCCATCAAATGTGATTACAAGAGTTTTATCCTCCATATCAATTGAAGTGATTAAGCCAATATCTCCATTAAACACATTTTTATCATAATTGTTTTTTATTTGCATGACTTTATCATTAAGACGATATGTTGTCCCCCCATATTTTATGCAAATTTCTGATGGATTCAGGGTTTCCTGGAGCACCTGGTTAAGATTGAAAGCTCCCGTTTCACCCCTTTGCATGGGGCTAAGCACCTGAATGTCATTTATAGGATCTGCTTTGTAATACCCGGGCAATCTTTTTGCACAAAGCTCTTTTATTATTTCTACTATTTTTTGGGGATCTTCTTCCTCTATAAAGAAAAAGTCATTATCCCGCCCCCCTCTTAATACTGGAAATTCGCCCTTATTTATTCTATGTGCATTTGTTATTATGGCACTTCCAAGGGCTTGTCTGAAAATTCTGGTAAGACAAACCACATCTACGACACCGGAATTTATTATATCCTTTAAAGCATTTCCGGCACCTACCGATGGCAGTTGGTCAACATCACCTACAAGTATCAAAACAGCTTGTACAGGTACTGCTTTTAGTAAATTGTACATTAGAATAATATCCACCATGGAAGTTTCATCGATTATAAGTACATCACAATCCAGCGGACTTTCTTCATTTTTTTTATATCCTTCGGGAGGTTTATACTCTAATAACCTATGTATAGTCTTTGCCTCCATGCTTGTGGTTTCGGATAGTCTTTTTGCAGCTCTTCCTGTAGGTGCTGCAAGCAGAACCTTTGCATTCATTTTTTGGAAAACCTTGATTATAGCTAAAGTTGTGGTGGTTTTGCCGGTTCCGGGTCCTCCGGTAAGCACCATGAATTTTGATTTCGCAGCGGTCTTTATGGCTTCAACCTGAACTTTGTCATACTCTATATCACATTCTTCCTGAACCTGTTTTATAATTTTATCCGTATCAAAATTCTTGTAGACGCTCTCAACAGATAATATTTCTTTAATTCGCTTTGCAGTTCCTGTCTCACTAAAATAGAAAGGCGGTAAATATATACAATCTTCAGCATCCATTATTATTGTTTTCTCTGAAATCATTTTATCTATGGTTGAATCTATAAGCTCTTTTTCCAATTCAAGCATTTTTTCTGCTTCATCAATAAGCTGCTCTCTTTTAGCATAACAATGTCCGTCATTTGATAACTCATTAAGTACATATATTATACCTGAACGGCAGCGTTCATAGGAATTTTTATCAAAACCAAGCTGCCGGGCAATTTTATCAGCAGTTTTAAAACCTATGCCCCATATATCATCAGCCAGCCTATAAGGATTGTTTTTTACAATTTCTATACTTTCATTTCCATAAGTTTTATAAATCTTTACAGCATATGCAGTAGAAACGCCGTTGCTCTGCAAAAACAGCATGACATTTTTTATTTCTTTTTGCTCCTGCCATGCCTTTTTAATCATTGCCAGCCTTTTAGTTCCAATCCCATCTACCTCGGTTAGCCTGTCAGATTCTTCATCAATAATTCTTATAGTATCTTCTTTAAACTTCCTCACTATTTTTCTAGCATAAACCGGTCCTACTCCTTTAATAAGGCCGCTTCCCAGATACTTTTCAATTCCGGCTATAGTTGCCGGTACAGTCTCTTGATATTCTATCGCACTAAACTGTTTCCCATATTTACTATCATATTTCCACTCGCCTTTCAGCTTTACAGTCGCTCCAACATTGACAGCGGCCAGGCTTCCCACAACAGTAACAAGGTCGGCAAAACCTTTAGATTTTATCTTTATAACACTAAAACCGTTTTCTTCATTGGAAAAAGTGATCCTCTCCACTATCCCACTCAGATACTCCATAATATCAGCACCACCTCACAAGCATTATACCATAAATTAGGAATAAAGGCAAAAAGTATCCTGTTCTCATACGGGTGCATTTTCTTCTTATGATACAAAATATGGCAGCAAACGATTTTCCGAGTATAAAATTTGAACAAAGTTTACGGATTGTTATGTTTAAGGCAAGGGAAAATTCGTAATTCACGACACGGATGTCGTGAGCCGTCACCTGAATCATGGATGATGAATGTGACGGGTAGAATTTTTCTGTAGACTTAAACGCTACAATCCGTTGCTGAAGTGAATATTATACATGGAAATCGCTTCTTGCCATATTTTCCCTCAAATATAGAAAATGCACCCCTCTCATACTCTCATACAGTTATACTTGCAAATAATATATAGTAAGATATAATATAATTATGGATTATAAACATTACATACATATAAACGCATTTAGAATATACATGTGAGGGTTATATGATAAAGCTTTTCCTTGTTGATGATGAAGTATCTGATAGAGATTTAATTGTTAGAGGGATAAACTGGGATGATATCTTTATAGAGCTTGTTGGATATGCAGCAAATGGAGAAGATGCTATACAATTAATAAGAAATACGCGGCCTAATATTGTTTTAACAGACATAAGCATGCCTGTAAAAAACGGCATACATCTTGCTAACCTGCTTAAGGAGGAGTTCCCGGATATAAAAGTTATTTTTATTTCAGGGTACCAGGAATTCTGTTATGCAAAAGCAGCAATAGAATACAATGTAGTTCATTATATAGTTAAGCCTGTTAATATTTTTTCTCTGAGTAATCTGCTCAGTGATGTTGCCAAACAATGTATTGAGGAAAATAAGAAAAAATTTGAAATGGAGATATTCAAGTTGCAACTTGAACAAAGTCTTCCTTTACTAAAAGAAAGCTTTTTTAGAGAATGGATATTTGGCTCATTTAAGGATGAAGATATATTAAAAAGAAAATTAGATTTTTTAAATATACCTTTCATAGTACCAAATAAATCAGAAAAAAATGTAGAAACTATAGTAATTGTATTGCAGCTTGATGATTTTAAAGATAAGTATGATTACAGCGAATATGAAAAACAGCTTCTGAATGCCAGGGTTTTGGATTGTATTAATGATGCTATAGAAAGATATGGAATTTCATATTGTTTTTCCTCAAAATTCGGAGAGTATGTAATTATAATACAGAATCAGAGTGGATGTGATTCGAACTTTAATGAAGAGGTAATTTCTAAAACATGCGATATTATGAGACGGAATATAGAACTAAGCTGCATGCAAACCTGTACAATAGGAATAGGAGGATTTTTTTATAACTTAGTAAGTGTTCCGGATTATTACAAAAAATGTATTGATGCCATACAATATAAGTTTTATTATGGAGCTAATCAGATATTTTTCTATAACGATGTTAAATTAATTGGAATATCAGGGTTTGATAGCGAAAATTATAAACTGGAAATCATTAAATTCCTAAAAATAGGAGACGGAAGATCAATATCTAATTTACTTGATGAAATACTTGGTATAACTTCCTACAGCCAATACTTTAATATTCATTATATTAAGAACCTTTCCATAGAAATACTAAGTGCATGTCTTAATACTATAAATGAATATCCTACTATAGCTGAGTCTGACTTGAAAGATATAACGGATATTGTAGCCAAGCTTGAAAAATTCGGGAGCATTGATAGCATATGGAATTGGTTAAAGAAGATCATACTCGAAATGAGCTTTAAGATATATTCAAATGTTAAGAACAAAAATGCAATAATTGTAAAACATATTAAAGAAATTATTAGCGCAAAATACGACAGTATAGTATCAGTTGAGCAAATTGCAGAAGATATCAACCTTTCTCCCGGGTATGCAAGTACAGTGTTTAAAAATGAAACCGGAGAAACAATAATACAATACCTTACATACGTAAGAATGCAAAATGCTATAAAGCTGCTTGAAGATACGAATCTAATGGTTTTTGAGATAGCACAAAGAATTGGATATAATAATACAACGCATTTTGCATCTGTATTTAAGAACAATATAGGTATAAGCCCAGGTGAATATCGTAAAAAGTAAATTATTTTTGTCAAGGAGACAATATGGTTAAAAGAATTGTTAAGGGTTTGATTAATAATATCAGGATAAAGTATAAATTTATTATATTTTTTAGTTTCATATTTTTCCTTTTCATTAGTTTTACCACATACATCTTATTTACAAGGTCTTATTCTCTTATAGTGGAAAAGAAAAATGAAACTTATCTTCAGAATATTAACCAAACAAATCGCAATATTGTATTTACATTAAATAGCTATGAAAAAATACTTAATACCTTTTTCCTTAATAAAAGCTTTAGAGAATCTCTTGTGCAGGAATTCGCAAACATTGCTGAGCAGCTAGATTTTCAGACTTGGGTGTATAATTACGTAGATTCTCTTACACTGAATTATGAACCTTTGCCGTCAATAAAAATATATACAGGAAACGAGTCTTTGAAAGTTGATAATAGAATGTTCTTTTCCTTGAATGAGTTTAAATCCACTGAATGGTATAATATGGTACATAATAGGCCGGAAAGGATTAATATACATAGGTGGCTGAATACAATTAAAAGGCGTAAGCATGAAAGTGATTTTTATATTATTTGCGGACTTGTAGAAATTCTTGATGTATATACAAAAGAGAAGATAGCTGTAATTACTATTGAGATTGATGTAAAACAACTTTTCTCTTTTCTTGATACACCAAATAACAAGCTTGTAATTACTGATGATAGAGGTAATATAATATACAGCAATGACAGTGATATAATTACAACAAATATATCAGCTAATGAATATTTTTCTGTTATTAAAAATGAGGAAAATGGTAGTTTTGTTACTAAAATTGATGGTAATTCCATGATGATATTTTATAATACTATTAATCCAATGGGATGGAGACTTATTAATATAGTTGAGGAATCATTTTTTCTAAACGAGACTCTTGCTGTAAGAAAATTTGCTATATTTCTTGCTATTTTAGGGATTGTTACCAGTATAATTATAACATTTGTTTATGTTACTATAATTACAAAACGTATTATGATATTAACAAAAGCAATGACTGAGGTTGGGAAAGGCAATTTTGAGGTGTCTGTAAGTATAGCAGGCTCTGATGAAATAGGGAAAATGAATGATGTATTTATTAATATGGTTCAGGATACAAAAAAATTAATTGAAAAAGTACGGACTTCCGAAAATTCGTTATACCGCTTTGAAATTATGTCTATGCAGGAACAAATCAAACCTCACTTTCTTTACAATACTCTTTCTGCAATTGGTTTAATGGCAATTGATATTGAAGCTTATGATATTTACTCTGCGTTATTATCTCTTTCAGAATATTACAAGATTTCACTCAGCAATGGAGATATAATTATACCAATAAAAAACGAAATCATTCATATTAAAGCATATGTTAACCTGTTAAAACTGAGATTTGCTAATAAGTTCAATGTTGATTATTTCATTGATGAAAGTGTTTATGAATATTATACTCCTAAAACCATTCTTCAGCCAATTATAGAAAATTCTGTTATTCATGGGTTCTATAATAAAAAATCCGAAACCAACCTTATTAGAATAAAGGTATTTAGGAAAAATGATAACATTATTTATGAAATTAGTGATAATGGAGTTGGAATAGCTGAAGATAGAATTAAAGAAATATTTAACAGCAATTCTGAAAGTTTTGCTCTTAAAAATATAGATAGCAGAATTAAGCTTATATGTGGAAACAAGTATGGTTTAGATATTACAAGTATTCCCGGGGAAGGAACTACTACTAATATTAAATTGCCTCTCATTAATAAATAATGTGTGAAATCTGCAATATCCAAGAAAATCTAAATAATTATGAAAAAATCTAAATTGACTCCTTAACAAAGATTGAAATATAATTATATCAGGGTTAAATAATTGTATAGTTCTATTCAGGCGTTATAGACTTAACTGTTTGCAGGTTTATTTGTTTTTAGATTTAATTGTAAAGCTTTCCGCATGAGTATTTTGTGCACTAATGGATGTAATTATTACCATAATAACAATATAATTACAAAAATACAAAATAATAAAGGAGGTAACTTTATGAGTAAAAACCTAAAGATGTCTATTATCTTATTTGTTATCCTTGCACTTATTGGCACCATGTCAGGCTGCAGTACAGCCGGCAAAGATACAAAAGATGAAAAAGCATCAACAACTGCAGCAACTAAGGACGCTACACAGCAGACAACCACAGCAGCACAAACTGTATCAGACAAACCATATGTATGGAAGCCGGACCCTGCTGATCTAGAATGGAAGGATGATACTTCTCCGGTTACATTAACAGCATTCTTGAATTTTCCAAGCACTATACCTTTCGAATGGGGCAAGAATGATGTTACAAAAGAAATAACCAAACGTACAGGTGTAACAATAGAAGCAACTTATGCACCTGATAACGAAAGTCAGAGGCTGAGTGTCATGCTTGCATCCGGCGATAAGCTTCCGGATTTTATCATAGGTCCAAAACCACCGGATCCACTGTACTACAATATGATAAAAGATGATGTCATTTGGAGCTATACTGAATTGATGGACAAGTATGCACCTAACATGAGAAAAGTAATGATGAGTGGTAATGAAGAAATTTGCGCTGAGGATGATGGCAAGCTTTATTGGCTGGGAATGACAATGGTTGGATATGATCAGACTGATGATATTAGAATAGCTCCACCGCCAAAATTTGCTGTAAGAAACGATGTGTGGGAAGCTCTCGGTAAACCTCAGATAAAAACCACTGATGATCTGCTGGATGTTTTAAGAAAAGTAAAAGCAAACAACTTTGAAGGTATAAAATATCCAATATTCCTTGATGTATATAATAATATTCCCAATGGTACAATGTTTGGAGTTCCTGGTTCACAAAACGGCTGGATATACGATTATGAAAATAATAAGGTTAATTACTGGACTGAACTTCCTAAAGGCAAAGAATCCCTCAGATTTATTAATGGACTCGTAAGAGAAGGATTATTCCCTGAAGAAGCATTTACTGTACAGAATTATAATGATGAAATTGACAAAGGCAGTATATTCCTTCTTGGAAACCAGAATATATTCTATGTATACGGAGCAAACAAAAGACTTTCAGAAAGCAATCCTGCTAAATATTACAGGTATATTGAACCTATAGCAAAAGAGAATGAAGAGTTTAATATCTTATTCAACTTCCGTGCATATTCATGGAGAGGTCTTACAATTACAAAAGATTGTAAGAATCCTGAAAGAGCTATAAAATATATTGAATATATGATAAGCGACGAAGGGCAGCAGCTTTTTCTTTATGGTATAGATGGAGTGCATCATAAAATGAAAAAGACTGAATATGGCTGGTCATATCCCGTATTTAATGATGATTTGTCCAAACTAATATCTACAGACTTCCTTTCATTAGGTTCAAAATACGGTGTATATGCTCATTTAACCCATTGCTGGCTTATAAAAGACATATATGATTACAATTTTGTATATGGTCTTGGTTTCTCAGAAGATAATAAACTTAAGAGAGAAGGGGAAATGGCTTATCTAAAGTATAGAACTCCAAACAGGGTGGATGCAATTCCTAACTCTGTGCCAAGTCCAAGTACTGATACTCTTAAACCCATACCGACAAAAATTACTGAATTTAACAAACAACAATTTGGTAAATTGTTAAGTGCAAAAACAGATGAAGATTTTGAGAAGGAATACAAAGTTTTAATTGATGGATATTCTAAAGTAGGCATAGAATCGTTAAAGGAATATTATGTAAAAGAATGTAAGCAACAGCTTGAAATTGCAAAGAACACGAGACTAAACATAAATTATCCTACTAAATAGTTTACATTTAAAATAAAATGGGAAGGTCGCAGTATAGCGACCTTCCATTTGAAACAGAGGTAACATTGTATATGTATTTTAGAAAATTTATAAAAAAATTCAGAAAACAATCAGCTTACCATCTAATGCTTTTCCCGGGCTTTTTAGCAGCCTTGGTATTTAGCTATGTACCCATGTTTGGTATTATTATTGCTTTCAAAGATTTTTCACTCAGACGCGGAGTATTCGCCAGCAAATGGGTAGGTTTTAGCAACTTTAAACACTTTTTTACTGATATGGGTTTAATGCCGGCAATTATAAATACAGTAGCTATAGGTTTCCTGAGTATAGTACTGGCATTTCCTGCAGCTATTATTTTTGCTCTCCTTCTAAATGAATTGAAAAGCCGGAAATTTAAAAGGCTTATACAAACTGTAAGTTATTTTCCGCACTTTATTTCGTGGGTCGTAATATCAGTAATAATGATTACCTTCCTGTCACCATCTGAAGGAATTGTAAACCATATAATAGTATCTTTGGGCATCTCAGACAATCCAATACTCTTTATTGGGAAACCCGAATATTTTTGGTGGATTGCAGTATTATCAGTTATCTGGAAGGAGACAGGATGGAAAGCAATAATATATATTGCAGCAATATCAGGAATTGACCAGACTATTTATGAAGCATCATTAATTGATGGTGCCGGTAGATTTAAACGTATTTGGTATATAACACTTCCATCGATTAGCGGGACAATATCAATATTACTCATTTTAAGTATAAGCAGCATACCATTTGTGGCTTTTGACCAATCATATCTTTTGGGAAATACATTGAATTATGAACGGTCAATAGTGCTTTCACACTATGTTTATAAGTTAGGCATCATAAATGGAAATTACTCGTATTCATCTGCAGTAGGACTTATTTTATCAGTAGTTTCAGCAGCTTTTATGATTGCAGCAAACTATATAAGTAAAAAAACCAAGGGTACCGGGGTTGTTTAGGGGGTATAAAAGATTATGCATAGGTATGCAAAAAAAGGCATAAAAAATTTATCAATTTTCGATTGTATTAATATAATTATTATGTTATTTGTTATGATAGTTACGGTATATCCATTCTATTACTGTATTGTACTGTCCTTTAATGATGGTAAAGATGCATTGTTTCCGGGCATTTATTTTTGGCCCAGGATGTTTACCCTTGATAACTATGCATTTATATTTAATAACAAGCAGTTGTTATTCGCATTTAAAAATTCAATATTGAGGACAATTATCGGTACTGCTATTGCTGTAATAATAACATCAGCAGGAGCATATGCTCTAACTAAAAAGCATCTTATTGGTCGAAGGTTTTACCTAATCTTTTTTATCTTGACAATGTATTTTTCAGGAGGCATGATACCTACTTATCTTGTATATAGGAAGCTTGGCCTAATTGATAATTTTTTAGTTTATATACTCCCTCCTGCCTGGAGTTATTATAATGCTTTATTATGTATGGCCTTTTTTGAATCAATTCCGGATTCATTAGAGGAATCTGCATTTATTGACGGTGCAGGTCCAATATATATTTTCATAAAAATAATTTTCCCAATTTCAACACCGATTATTGCAACCATTTCATTATTTATTGGTGTATGGCATTGGAATTACTGGTTTGATACTATGATTTACACTACAAGATCAGATTTGCAGACATTACAAAATCTGCTCATGATTGTAATCAGAGAAGCAGAAAACATGATTAAGCTAAGCCAACAGGCAGCGCAACTTGGGGCAGTGGCAGTTTTTAATGTGACCCCCGTTACAGTAAGGGTTGCAACTATGATAGTTACAACATTTCCAATTATAATAGTATATCCGTTTGTTCAGAAATATTTAATAAAAGGAATAATGCTTGGGGCTGTGAAAGGATGATGATAATGATGGTAACAAAGGCAAAAAATGAAGTACCAACAAAAAAAGAAGTATCAATAGTATGGAAAAAAGGCATAGCAGAAGGAACTGTTGAAATTATAAACGGCCGTCTACTGTCGATAATAACAATGAGAGACAGTGTCATTACAGCCGAAAAAATTATAGACGGTACCGGTCCTGTTAAAAATAAAGACAATACAGCAAGTTATAGACTTTGCGATGCAGACAGCAGGTTAATAATTGAAGCAGAAGGTAATATTGACTTAATAACCGAAGGAGCTGCACGAATAACAATTAATAATTTTGAAAATCCATTTACTTTTATACTTGGTGATATTAGCAATGAATACCCTGTATATATACCTCAATATGGAGTGATAATAACTACAGGAGAAGATAATAGAAGTTATTCAGAAATTGAAAATGCTATATTAGCCAAAGGTTTAAAAAAAGAGTTACAACTGCTTGATGAGGAAAAGGAAGAAAGCTTTATTTCTGCTGACGAAGCTACACGCGATTTAAGTTGTATGACCTGGCTGGGCCTAAGCAGAGATGTCAGGACTTTCTGGATAGGTTTCAGAGGAAGTGTTGATAAAGAAAAAAGAGTATATGATTATATAATACCCAAATATCATAATTCAGGAGTAAAGCCGCCTGAATTAGATAAGGACAGCCAATTTACAATTCTGACAGGTAGAGGTTTCGGTTGTTCAGAAAATGTAACAAGATGGCTGGAAGATGGGTATCTTCCTATATTGAGAGCAAAAATAGAAGATGGTAATATTACATATAATATTACTTCGTTTACTGCTCCGGAAATATCTGATTTTACAAAAGAAAAGCTCAGAGGAACACATTGCATTGCTGCAGATGGATATTCCGCAGGACATATGTTTACTGAAGAACAACAACAGTTATTTGACAGTTTGGGTGAAAAGGAAGTTAATGGAGAAGAACAGGTAATATTATATTATAGAATTGAAGCAGTAAATAATAGTAAAATGCCTGATTATGCACATTTCATAGCACCGGTTCCTTCACACAGGATAGGTATGCTTGAAGAAACGGAATATAATTTTGATGAAGAAAAAGGATATGGCAGATATAAAAGTGGACGAGTATTCAGCATATCCAGAATTAATGGACAGATTCTCAGAAAACCAGAGTTTTCCACTTTATTAAACCCGGGAGGAAAAGCTGTCTATGATTTCCTTATACCCCACAGTCCATTGGAGGGAGATAGAGCGGATAATTTATCTAAAGCAGACTTTAATAAAAGTCTGGCACAATGTAAAGATTTCTGGAAGGAAAAGCTTAAAGAAGCTGCACAATTTACAATACCTGAAAAACGTATTAATGATATGGTTAAGGCAGGTATTTGCCATATTGAACTTATTGCTTATGGAAATGAACCTAACGGGAGTATTACACCAACCACCGGAATATATAGTGCTATAGGATCAGAAAGTGCTCCTATTATATTATTTATGGATTCCATGGGATACCATAATACTGCTAAAAGAATGATTCAATTCTTTTTTGATAAGCAGCATGATGATGGCTTTATACAAAACTTTGCAAATTATATGGTTGAAACTGGTCCGGTATTGTGGTGTGCCGGAGAACATTACCGTTTAACACTTGATAAGGAATGGGCGAAGAGTATAAGTGTGAATCTTGTTAAAGCATGTAATTTCACTATCAATTGGATTAACAAGAACAAACAGGAGAAGTATAAAGGGAGAGGTTATGGAATGATTGACGGGAGGGTGGGAGATCCTGAAGATCCATATCATTCTTTTATGTTGAATGGCTATGCATATCTGGGTATGGCAAGGGCTGTAGAAATACTGGAAGCTATTAATCATTGTGAGGCTTCTAGAATTAGGAAGGAAACTGATGAATTTAAAAAGACTATTCGAGAAAGTTTTTATGATAATTTAAAGAAAAGTCCTGTTGTGCCTCTTGATGATGGCAGTTGGTGTCCTACTGCAGCACCCTGGCCGGAAAATCACGGACCTCTGGCTTTCCACTTTGAAGATGGTAAATGGATTACACATGGCGGACTTGTAAACCGGGATTCTCTAAATGGGCCTTTATATCTTGTAATGACGGAAGTTTTAGATATAAATGAACCGGTGGTGGAATTTTTAGTTGACTATCATTCCAGATATATGTGTATGAGAAATGTTGGTTTTGCACAGCCCTATTATGCGAGGCATGACTGGGTTCACATAAAACGTGGTGATGTAAAAGCATTTATTAAAGCTTATTATAATTGTTTTGCCGGAATGTCCGATAAAGAAACCTATACCTTCTGGGAGCACTATTTCCATGCCAGTCCGCATAAAACTCATGAAGAAGCATGGTTCCTTCTGCAGACAAGATGGATGCTTTACCTGGAAGATAGAGCTGCGCTCAAAATTTTACCCGGAGCACCAAGAGCTTGGCTCAAGGATGGTAATATTATTGATATTAGAGGTGTTGCAAGTTATTTTGGACATTTGGATTTTAGAATAGAAGCCAAGCTTAACAGTAAATGTGGTACAAATTGCATAATAGCTGAAATTAAATGTGAAAAAGGCAGATTGCCCGAAATTCTTGAAGTTAGATTACCACATCCTGATGGGTTAAAAGCTGTAAAATGCAGCGGCGCAGAATATATTCCCGAGAAGGAAAAAGCTATTGTATATGACTTTAATGGAGAAGCTAAAATTGTTTTAACATTTGAATGATATTACTGCTGCAACTGTATAGTATTCAAATAATAAAGCTAAAATACCGTATAGTGCAGCAAATAATGGATATTGCAGATGGAGGTAATTAGATGTATATCGATGCTGTAAATGTATATTATTTAAAAATGCCTTTAGTTACACCCTGGAGAACAGCGTATGGTGAAGATGCCTACATGCATACTGTTCTTGTATGTCTAAATTCAAGCGGTAAAAAGGGATGGTCTGAAACGGGCCCTCTTGTTACACCCACTTATTCACCAGAATATACATATGGAGTATATTATCTGCTAACAGAATTTTTTGCACACCACATAAAAGGTAGAGAAATTTCATCACCTGATAGGCTTCTAGAGCTTTTGTCACAATATAAAGGAAATCCTTTTGCAAAAGCAGCTCTTGAAACTGCCTGGTGGACTCTTGAAAGCAATGTGAAAGGAGTTCCATTATATAAATTATTAGGAGGGTCTTTAAAAGAAGTTGAAGTAGGTGCAGACTTTGGAATACATGATAATATAAATGAATTGATATTAAAAATGGAAAGGGCTTATTCTAGTGGCTTCAAAAGAATTAAGCTGAAAGTAAAACCGGGAAAGGATAATAGTGTTTTAAAGGAAGTGAGAAAGCATTTTCCCGACCAAATTATTCATGTTGACTGCAATTCAGGTTATACCCTTAAAGATTTACCTGTTTTCATTGAAATGGATAAATACAATTTACATATGATAGAACAGCCACTTGCATATAATGATTTACACGATCATGCAGTTTTGCAATCAAAAATCAATACACCTGTTTGCCTTGACGAAAGCATAAACTCGGTAAAGGCGGCAAGAGAAGCGCTTGAACTTAAATCATGCAAGCTTATGAATATTAAAACAGGAAGGGTCGGAGGTTTAAAAAACTCTGTAGAAATTATAGAACTATGCAAAGAAAAAGGCGTCGGATGTTGGGTCGGAGCAATGCTTGAGGCTGGTATAGCTTCAGGAGCCGGTATTGCAATTTCAACACTTGATAATATTGTGTATCCGGGTGATATATTTCCGTCCGGTACTATGTGCCGTGAGGAAATATCAAAAGTCGAAATAAAACTTTCAAGCCCCGGACATATGAAACCTCTTGATTTCCCCGGATTCCCATATGAACCGCGTGAAGATATTCTTAAAAAGTACACAGTTTTTTCTAAAACGATTTAGGAGGTAATGTTTATGAGAATTATGGCTTTTGCAGCTCATCCGGATGATGAACTTACATGTGCAGGCACACTTGCAAAATATAAAGATAATGGTCATGATGTAGGGATTGTAATAGCTACAAATGGCGAAGTAGGATCATCGACTTTGAGCAAGCAGGAGATTGCAGCATTAAGGAAAAAAGAAGCCGAAAATTCTGCAAGTGTTATTGGGGCTGAGTTTTTCTGGTTGAATTACCCTGACGAATTTCTATTTAATACTAAGGAAGTACGATTGCATTTTATTGATATCATAAGAGGATTCAAGCCTGATATTATAATATGCCATGATAAAGACATGGATTACCATCCGGATCATACTACGACAGGACAAATTGTATGGGATGTCCATGTAATGGTGACTGTTCCTAATATCAAGACCAAAAATCCACCATGTATAACTATTCCGGAGATATACTTTATGGATACTGCAGCGGGAGTAAACTTTCAACCGGAGTTTTATGTTGATATTAGCGGACAGTGGGATAAGAAAGCTAAAATGTATAGCTGTCATACCAGCCAGGAAGAATGGATGCTATCGCAATATAATGTATCTTTTGTGGAATTTGGCAGAATTCAGGCAATTTATAGAGGGTTTCAAGCAGGTAGTATATATGCTGAGTGTTTTAGAAAAGCTAAGTTTTTCCCCGGCGGTGTAAAAGTAAATAGTCTATTACTTTAAGACAAGGTGTAATTAATTTATTCCTTGCAGAAATGGAGATAAATATGGAGTATATTTCATTTGATCCACAAAATGTTAAAGTTGTAGGAGAATATGATTTGATTATTGTTGGAGGTGGTACTGCAGGTGCAATAGCAGCAATTTCAGCTTCACAGGAAGGTGTAAATACTTTAGTAATAGAGCAGTTTGGTGCTCTGGGCGGTTCAGGGACAAACGGGTTGGTTACTCCTGTTATGCCATCCGGAGTATGTGGAAATCCTGAATATTGTTCTATTAGCAAAAAGATTTTTAATAAAATGGAAAGTTATGGATTCGCCATAGAGGATATAGAGGAATCCTGGCATAAAGACTGGTTTGATCCGATGATGATGAAATTTGTGCTTGAAGAACTTTGTGTTGAAGCTGGCTGCAATATTCTATATTATACAGTACTTGTCGATGTAATAAAGGAAGAAGAAAAAATAAAATATGTAATAGTTAAAAATAAAAATGGTTTATCTGCCTATTCAGCAAAATGCTTTATAGATTGCACCGGCGACGGAGACCTTGCATACTTAAGCGGTGTTCCTATGGAATCGGGTAATCATAAGGGCTTGAACCAGGCTGTTTCTTTAAGGTTTCAAATGACTAACATTGATCTTGAAAGATTTGGACTATACCTGGAAAGTATTGGCCAAAAAAAGGATACCAGGTACCCTTTCCTGCATACTGCAGCTGTTACGGGTGGGAAGTGGCCACTTTATGAGCTGTTCTTAGAAAAATTTGCAGAAGGATATTTGGGAAAAACAGAAATTACATATTTTCAAGCATTTTCTTTACCGGGCAAACCCAGAGATTTAGCTTTTAACTGCCCCGAACTTGGACAAAATAAAAATGTTATTGATGCCTGGTATATGTCAAGAAAACAAATAGAAGGGAAAAAATCTATTATGAGACTAACCGCGTTCCTGAAAAAGTTTGTACCGGGGTTTGAAGAGGCTTATTTATGTGATGTTGCGGCAATGCTTGGAGTAAGAGAATCCAGGCGGATAATATCTGATTACTATTTAAAAACAGAAGACCTGCTTAGTTATAAAAAATTTGCTGATGGAATAGCAAAAAGTAATTATCCTGTAGATATACATGGAGATGAGGGTGCAGAAGGGCTTGTTTATAAGGATATATCTGACAATGAAAAGTATTATGAAATTCCTTTTAGAAGCCTTGTTCCCGTGAAAATAGAAAACTTGGTTGTTGCAGGAAGATGCATGGGTGCAGACTTTATTGCACAATCATCAACACGTGTACAACATACCTGCCGCGCAACCGGTGAAGCTGCAGGAATTGCTGCTGTCCTGTTTATAAAAGAAGGAACAATATTCCGAAATATTGATGGAAGTAAAATAAGAAACATAATGGTTTCAAGGGGTGTCGATTTATAATTTAGGTGACGATTTACATTTAAAACTAGCATATAGCTAAGGCATATGTTATAAACTGGAAGTTACTGGGTATATAACGGCTAACATTTAATTGGAGGTGTTTTTAGTGTATAAAGTTGGTTTTATTGGCTTGGGGAGAATGGGAAGTGGAATATGTAATAATATTATTAAGAATGGTCATGATACTGTTGTATTTGATACAAATCCTGAAGCATATAGGAATATTGAAGAAAGAATGCATGCTGCAAAGGATGTAAGTGAAGTATTTAGCTTATGTGAAATAACATTTCTGAGTTTGCCCGGTTCAATACAGGTTGAAGAAACTATCGGAAAGTTTATGGAGTGCGGAGTTGAAGGAAAAACAGTTATAGATCTAAGCACAAGCTACCCAATATCTAGCAGGAAAATTTATGAGCTTTTTAAAAATAATGGAGGATATTTTGCAGATTCATCACTTTCCGGTTCTCCAAATGATTCAGCTAATGGAAATCTGCTGGTATTTTTCGGCGGGGACAAAGAAGTATATGATAGATGGCTTCCATTAATGCGGACTTTTAGCAGAGAAGTAAAATATGTAGGCGCTTCAGGGTCTGGAAATATTGCAAAGTTGGCTTGCAATTATCTTGGTGTTATGTATGCAACATTATATGCGGAAATATTTCCTTTGCTAGAAAAACTAGGTGTAGATATAAACCAGTTTTATGATATTATTGGCAGTACAAAAGTAGATTGTGGAGTGTACAGATTTTACGCACCAAAGATAGTTAATAAAACTTATGATATGGGGTTTTCACTTGAACTTGCTCTTAAGGATATAACATATGTAAAAAGAATGTTTGAGGAATATGAGGTACCAGCATTTATATTAGAAGGTGGACTCAACCTTTTGAGGACTTCAGTAAAAGATGGAAAAGCGAATAAAGACCTGAGTGAATGTGCAGCAACAGTAAGGGATTATCTTAAAATATTAGGGGGAATGCAGTAGTAGAAGAGATTAATATACACAGGTTCTCAAATTCTACATGGGAATAAAACTTGATAACTAAAAAAGTACGACCTGTGTAGGTAATTACACCATAAATATTATATGTAGTAATCGATTATTGCCATATTTTTCTTCAAATATAGGAAATGCACCAATTTCCCATAAAATCGCTTTACAATTAAGTATATTTTATGGTAAGTTATAGTAAACAGTATTATTTGAGGTTATTTATTATGAAAAGTGCAAATTCAAAAAAAAGAATACCTTGGAAAGCCCTAACAGCGGTAATACTATTTACAAGCCTTGCATTATCTATTATTTTTACTGTTGTTAAAGTTATTACTACACCTGAAGAAATCGTGAACCCTGAAATCCAGACAAGGGTAAAAAGTGATTATGTCCTGATGCTTATCCAATGCATATTAGGTTTAGTTGTTATGATGATTCCTTCGCTAGTAGAGAGAAAGTGGTCTATTATAATTCCAAATAACATACAAATAATGTATTTTTTATTTTTATACTGCGCAATATACCTGGGCGAAGTAAAAGATTTCTATTACTTGGTACCTCATTGGGATACAGTATTACATGCATTTAGTGGTGCTATGTTAGGGCTGTTAGGATTTGCTTTGGTAAGCTTCCTTAACGATTCGAAGCACGTTAAATTTGCTTTAAGCCCATTTTTTGTATCTCTATTTGCTTTTTGTTTTGCATTGTCCGCAGGTGCAATATGGGAAATATATGAATTCACTTTTGATTCACTGCTATCACTAAATATGCAAAAGTTTGCATTAAGTGATGGGACTCTGCTAGTAGGTCAAGAAGCATTAGCTGATACTATGAAAGATATTATAGTAGATGCAATAAGTGCCCTGGCAGTTTCGGTTTTTGGCTATTTTTCTCTGGGCAAAAAGGAAGAGATAAAAGCAGGCATTGGCCTGTAGAGTGAAGTAAATTTTTATAATTTTTCTACAAAAACCCTTGACATGGCACGGCTTCCCTCTTTTTTCCGCTTTTCACCCCTATTTTGCATTTCACCCTTATAATGCTTTTCCTGTTGATATTGCGGTTCATATAAGGAGATCATTATAGAAAATATTATAAGAATACAGCCTGTAATTGCTCCAAATCCTTCAGGTTTCTCACCAAGAAAGAAAAGTCCCAATATCATTGCTGTTACCGGTTCAATGGTATATATAAGAACTGCCTTTTCTGCCTGAACATATTTTATGGCGCTGCTTTGAATAAGTATAGTAAATACAGTAATAAAAATGCTGACAGTTATTAATATTATTAATGGAGCAGATTTCATGTTCTCCAATCTGATATTGCCAGTTTCCAATAAAAAAGCCAAAAGCAGGTATACTGGAGTATTCACTGCGTGCTGAATAAATGTAAATTGAACAGGATCTATCCTTTTTGAATTTATTTTAAGGCTGGCAAGGTATAGAGAGAAGAATACTGCATTGCCAAGAGCAAGAAGGTCACCAATATTAAACTGAAACCCTTTAGCGTCAAAGTTTAAAAGAAATATTCCAGCCAGTGCTCCTACTGCAGACACTACAACCCTTCCCTCAGGCAAACGTTTTTTGAAACAGGTTATTATCAAAGGTGTTATTACCACAGATAGTTGTACAATAAATGCTGCATTATAACTGTCTGTATACTGAAGAGCAAACATAAAAAATGT
>OFEK01000440.1_pt1 | contig 45838 bp, 59 predicted proteins | sample 1521131 | NCBI WGS metagenome assembly OFEK01 (sample SAMN05720209, study PRJEB24109) | activated sludge metagenome | isolation source: Anaerobic digester | place: China | collected 2015-12-16
TAAAATTATTTATACAATACATATCTTAAACACAAATCCTTTTTATGATATAATATCCACAGACAACCCCCAACTGCTGATATATAGCGGTTGGGGGTTATTTTTGTTACTAACCTGTTATTAGTTCAAAGTTGCATCTATCAATTCCATGGCTTCTTTCAGTTCCTGAATTGTCTTGTGGGTGTAGATTCTTTCACCCACTTCTTTTGACTTATGCCCCATCATCAAATCAATACATACCTTATTTGCACCTGCTGAATCAAGTCTGCTGCGGAATGTGTGTCTGCATTCATGGGGTGTTTTCTCAATTCCCAACTGTTCCATGATGGCATTCCAAAATTCATAATACTTGGCATTGGATGTTTTCTTTCCTTCAAAGCTGAAAAGATACTTGTTCCCTTGGTCTTTTCTTCTTTGAACTAATTGAACAATCTTGGAATGAATGGGAACAATACGGTCTTTTCCTGCTTTGGTTTTAACACCGCCTTTGATTGTTCCTGCATCCATATCAACATTGTTTGATTCAACAGTTAGCATTTCACTGATTCTGAATCCAGTGTATAGAAGGAATAAAACTGAATCAACCCATTCTTGGTCTTGTACTTCCCACACCTTGTTGACTTCTTCATCTGTGAAAGGTCGCTTCTTGGTTTCAGGTATTGGTTCAGCGGTTATCAACTGTGAATATGATTTGTTGATGACATCCAGTTCCAATGCATATCTGTCCAGGTGACCAAAAAGGTTCTTGATTGCCCACTGGGTTGAATACCCACATCCACAGTTATCAATGCAGTCCTGCATGTGGAAAGACCTTATTTCCTTGTACTTCATATTTTCAATTTTGGAACAGTGCTTGAAAGCTGACTTCAATGAACCCTGTGATGAAGCTGACATCTTTGGAAGCTTCTTTTCAGACCACTTTTCAAACAGTTCTTTCATGGTGATTTTTGCAGCATCAATGTCATAGGGGTTACGGTTATATTCAGCAAGAATCATCAGACCTTCTTCCCTTGTGGCACAGTATCCTATTGTGTCATATATCGGATGACCCTTGTCATTCCATCCTATTGTTTTACGGATGACAAATGGCTTTCTGCGATTACCTGAAAGCTTTGCAACAGTACCATAACCATTTGGATTCTTGATGATGTTCACCCCCTTTCATTATCTCAACTACCATTTCGGTATGTGAGAATTCTTATAAAGAAACCTTATTCACCTTTGCATAGGTTGGATTGAGTTTTCTGAAATAATCAACCAATGATGCTGCATTATACCAGTCTTTGGTAACATCAATGACAATTGTTTTCAGTTCATCAGATTGATAACTAACAAGCAGGAAGTGGTTGACAACCCTTTTTTCTTTGGTCTTGACCCTTCCACCTATCATTGCACCAATGACCCCAAATGTTACTGCACCAATAATCATTCCAGGTGCTGACTGCTGAATAATTTTTTCCATTTCAACATCAGACTTCAAGTCAACCAATGTCAATTTTGATGAATCAATTTCAAATTCCTGACCGCTTCCAGTGATGGTCAATGCACCAGGTGTCAGCTTGATGGATACATCAGAACTTTGTGGAATTGGCAATCCTTCAACCAAGTCACCAAGTGTAAGCATTTCATTTTTTACTTTCTTTCCGAACATAATTGCATCCCCTTTCATTTTGGATGTGTTACACATGTTACGGTGTTACACATCTTTTCTTATTACTTAATTTTTAGAAAAAATCATTAAATTTTATTGAATTGAAAAACCTTAAAAATATAATAAATAGAAAGTAACCGTAACAACTGTAACAACCGTAACAAGTGCTATTTTTCAGTGTATTTTTCAATCATGCAAAGGTCAATCAAAGTGTCAATTGCTTTGTCTTTACCTGATTCATTGAGTTCAACGAACTGTTCAAGTAATTCAACAGCTTTCTTTCCATAGGTAACCTGGATAAGTTCAAGAAGTTGCACTTCTGTTGCATTCTTTTCACAAATCAATCTTTCCATAGGCACATCATGACCCATCAACCAGGCTTCTGAAACATTCAATGCCTGTGCAATTTTGTACAATGCTTTCTGCTTTGCTTCATATACCCCATTGGTATATTGACTGATTCTTGCTTTGGATAAACCTGTTCTTTGTGATAATTCAACAGGCTTCATATCCCTTATTTCCAATGCCTGGTTTAGTCTGTCCTGAAATGTTTCACTCATTGAATTCACCTCTTTCTTTAATTATATCTATTAGTATGCCCAATTATACATCAAAGTTAAGCAAATTTCAATTAAAATCGAAAAAAGTTAAAGAAATATGAAAAAAGGGTTGACTTAAAAAGTTAAGGATGCTATACTACTGTCAAGAAGTTAAGGAAACTTAACCACGCATCACCCAAACATTGAAAGGACTGGTGGATAAAATGATGAAACATGAATTTGAAAAATTAGTTGGAATGACAGTTGACACTGATTGCTATGAAAGAATTGAATTTGTTTACATGAACAGTGAACAGTTCAGCAACTCAAATGGCAAACAGGAAATAGCAGACTTTTACAAAAAGCACGATATGAACGGAATTGAAAAGCTTTACACTGAATTACTGGTCAGAGAAACAAGAACCGAAGAATTCAAACAGTTTGTTTCTGACCTTGCGACATTCGCTGATGGTTATGTTGAAGAAATCAAAAAGCACCTGGTTGAAATTGCAATGGATACCTTCAAGGATAAGACAGTTGTGAACCTGCTTCATGAATATGCAGTCAGGAAAGCAAAAGAACAAAAGAACCTTACAGATGATTTCAGAAGTGCCTTGCAGCATCCTGATTTGAACATCAACTTTTCAAACAACTGCTTAACCAATGCAAGTCACTATAAAACGGTAATTGCAGGGTTGTTGGTTGACGGATGGTGGCACGAACAAAACAGGGGGAAATAATTCCCCCTTCCAAGAAAGGATGAATGATATGAAGCGTAAAAAGATTTGGGCATACCTTGATGGTAAGAAGTTGGTTGAAGTGATTCAAGCAGCTTTGGATAATAACATGACTGTTATTGATATGAAAGCATTGTTGGTTAAAGAAAACCCTGGTCATGAGGTCACATTTAAGGTGGTGTAAAAATGGAAAACAAAAGCTTACATGCAGTAATCGAAAAACTTGAAAGGTTATTTTCAACATTCAACGGACACTTCTTCAATGGGGAACTGGAAAAACCTATAATCACCATTTCCCCTGACACAACCAAAGGTGCTTATGGATGGTGTACATCCTGGAAAGCATGGAAGAACAGCACTGATGACAAAGAAGGATATTATGAAATCAACATGTGTGCTGAATACCTGAACAGACCGTTCCTGAATACCTGTTCAACCCTAATTCATGAAATGGTTCACCTGTTGAACTTACAAAACAAAGTTCAGGATACTTCAAGAAGTGGCAAGTACCACAACAAGAAATTCAAAGAAGTTGCTGAACAGCATGGTCTTGTGGTGGACAAGTCTGAAAAATATGGATGGTCAACAACCACACTTACAGAAGAAGCTTCTGACTGGATTCAGTCTGTATATAAGGATGAACAAGGCTTTGAACTATTCAGAAGCAAGCTTCCAAAAATTAAGAAGCAAAGTTCATCTTCATCAAGAAAGTATGTATGCCCTGGCTGCGGTGCAATCATCAGAGCAACAAAAGAAGTCAGGGTGACCTGCACTGATTGTGAACTTGAATTTGAAGAAGAAATCTAACTGATTGACCATTGTTCTTTGACAAGTGAATACAGACCAGTAAACGGTATGGAACAATCCCCATGCTGAACACCCTGGTTGATTAAATTTGAAAGGGGGTGACACCAAAATTGATAAGGTATTTAAGTTTGTTCAGTGGAATTGGTGCATTTGAAAAAGCACTGGATAACATAAAAGTTGATTATGAATTGATTGGTTATAGTGAAATTGATAAGTATGCATATAAGGCATATTCGTTGATTCACAAAGTACCTGAAACAATGAACTTTCATGACATTACCAAAATTGATGAATCATCCATTCCACTTCCAGTTGACCTGATAACATATGGGTTTCCATGTCAAGATATTTCAATTGCAGGTGCAAAACAAGGACTATTCAATGAAGATGGTACAAAGACAAGAAGTGGTCTGTTCTTTGATGCGTTAAGAATTATCACACACACACAACCAAAAGTTGCTATTGCAGAAAATGTGAAGAACCTGACATCAAAGAAGTTTGAAAAACAATTCAAGATTGTATTACAGGCTTTGGATGAAGCAGGGTACAACAATTACTTCAAGATACTTGATGCAAAGGACTATGGAATACCACAAAGCAGGGAAAGAATTTTCATTGTATCCATAAGAAAGGACATTGACACAGGAATATTTGAATTCCCTAAACCACTTGAACCAAGGTTGCGGTTGATTGACATGTTGGAAGAAACAGTTGATGAAAAGTATTTTCTATCTGATAAAGAAATCACTTACATGAATAGAGAAACAAAGGATGGAAGAAACCACTGGGATTTCAAGCATCATAGTGACATTACAGATGAATACAGTAAATGCTTAACCGCAAATATGATGAAAGGTGTTCCATATAATGTTTTAAGAATAGGTTCAGTTGATTTGAATGGTCATGATTTGTGCAAAAGAATTTACAGTATTTATGGATGTTCACCCACAATTCCAACTGGACAGTCAGGTAATACAATCCCCAAAATTCCAGTTGGTGAAGTTGCAAGGAAGTTCACCCCAAAAGAATGTTTCAGGTTGATGGGATTTGATGATAGTGATTGGCAGGTCCTGGTTGATAACAAAATAAGCGATTCACAGCTTTATAAAATGGCAGGAAATTCAATTGTTGTTGATGTTGCAGAAGAACTTCTTTGTATGATACTTGATGACAACAATGAATTATATGTTTAGTGAAAGGAAGTGATTTTGAATGAAAGATGTACTATTTGATTATTCCAAAGTAAGGGGAAAAATCAAGGAAGTGTTTGGAACACAATCTGCATTTGCATCAGCAATGCATATGTCACCTGTTTCCCTGTCCGAAAAGCTGAATAACAAGGTTCAGTTCAGTCAGAAGGAAATTGACAAAGCGTGTGACCTGCTTCAAATTTCCAAAGAGGAAATACCCATATATTTTTTTACACCAAAAGTTAAGGAAGCTTAACTATTTTATAAGAAAGGATGGTTGAAAATGAGTTTTTCAGAAAGATTGAAACAAGCAATGGTGGAAAGGAACATGACACAAGCTGAACTTTCAGCACTGACTGGAATTGGCAAGTCATCCATCAGTCAGTATGTATCAGGTAAGAATGAACCCAAGGAAATTGCCCTGAACAAAATTGCAGAAGCACTTGATTGTTCAGTGGCATTCCTGAATGGAACAACCAGTTGCCCTGACATGACAGCTGACTCAAACGGTTTGAAGAATGTACCTGTTGATATGGCAGCAAAGCTTCTTGGTAAGTCAAGGCAATTTGTCAGGGTATCACTTCAAAGAGGGATTGCACCATTCGGATTTGCAGTCAAGTTGTCAGGTGAAAGATTCTCTTATCACATTTCACCAAAGAAATTGAATGAGTATATAGGACTTTAGGAAAGGATGGTTCAAACATGGAAAATGTAAAGGGGTTCAAAGTGTTCAATCCTGATTGGACATGCAGAGGTTTTCAGTATGAGGTTGGAAAGATTTATGAAGAAGATGTGAAACCAAGTGTTTGTGACATTGGATTCCACTTCTGCAAACAGGCGAAAGACTGTTTCAATTATTACAGATTTAACCCCAACAACAAGGTTGCAGAAGTTATTGCCCTGGGTGATGTTGCAGAAGATGGTGACAAGTGCAGTACCAACAAAATTGAAATAGTGCGTGAAGTCACCTGGCAGGAAGTCTTGACCATAGTCAACACAGGAAAGGCATGCACTGGTCTTTGCAACAGCGGTGATTGGAACAGCGGTGATTGCAACAGCGGTGATTGCAACAGCGGTGATTGGAACAGCGGTAATCGGAACAGCGGTGATTGCAACAGCGGTAATCGGAACAGCGGTGATTGGAACAGCGGTGATTGCAACAGCGGTGATTGCAACAGCGGTGATTGGAACAGCGGTAATCGGAACAGCGGTGATTGCAACAGCGGTAATCGGAACAGCGGTAATCGGAACAGCGGTAATCGGAACAGCGGTGATTGGAACAGCGGTGATTGCAACAGCGGTAATCGGAACAGCGGTAATCGGAACAGCGGTGATTGGAACAAGGCTTCCAATGTGTCAGGATGCTTCAATACTCAAAGTCGCAAGTTAAGGTTTTTTGATAAAGAAACAGACATGACCTTTGAACAATGGCGAAATTCAGAAGCATATTGGTTGATGAACAGAATTGATTTCAGACCTGCTGACTGGATTTGGTCAAACGAAATGTCAGATGCTGAAAAATCTGCACATCCTGAACATGAAACAACAGGCGGTTATTTGAAGATTCGTGACAACACCGACTGCTGCAAGGAATGGTGGAATGGTCTTTCACAAAATGAAAAGCAAGTTATCATGAACATTCCAAACTTTGATGCAGATAAGTTCTTAAAAATTACTGGGGTAAGGGTTGGGTGATGCTTATGAAGCTATATCCACACCAAGGACAAGCACTGGAACAGACCAAAACCTTCAACAGGGTTGCTTATTACCTTGACATGGGTCTTGGAAAAACATTTGTTGGGTCAGAGAAAATGAAGAACCTTGGTGCAGTAACCAACTTGCTGATTTGCCAAAAATCAAAGATTGATGACTGGATGCAGCACTTCAAAGACTACTATGCACAGCATGAAAAAGACTTTTCTTGTGAAAATTTGATTTTCGATTTGACAGATAAAAAGCAGCTTGAACGGTTCATGTCAGAAACAAGGCAAGCAATAGAGCCATGTTACATTGAAGATGAATGGACTGGTCAAAGTTATCAACAAGAAAATCTGTATCCTTATTCAATCATTGGCATCATCAACTATGATTTGGTGTTCAGGCGGTCAGAATTGCTTGAATTAAGACAGTTCACCCTGATGCTTGATGAATCATCACTGATACAAAATGATACTGCAAAACGGTCAAAATTCATCCTTAAAATGAAACCTAACAATGTGATTCTTCTTTCAGGAACACCCACATCAGGAAAATATGAAAACTTGTGGTCACAGATGAACCTGCTTGGATGGAATATCAGCAAGGAACTTTACAACAGGCAATATGTGAACTGGGTCAAGGTTGAACAAGATGGCTTCATCCACTTTGTAATTGATAAGGAAGAACCATACAAGAATGTTGACCGCTTAAAGCAAAAGATGCGTGACTATGGTTCAGTATTCTTGAAAACAGAAGAATGCTTTGACCTTCCTGAACAGATATTCATTCCAATTACAGTGCAGAAAACGAAGGAATATATCAAGTTCAGAAAAAAAGGACTTGTGACAATTGATGAAGTTGAATTGGTTGGTGACAGTACCCTGACAAAAAGACTATATTCCAGGATGCTTTGTGGTCACTACAACAAAGCGAAACTTCAAGCATTCAAAGACCTGGCATCCAGTACCAAGGACAGGCTGATTGTGTTTTATAACTTCAATGCAGAACTGGATGCACTTCAACGAATAGCAGCAGAACTTGAAAGACCAGTTTCACAGGTAAATGGTCACATCAAAGACCTGACTGCTTATGAAACAGAAGAAGATTCAATCACATTGGTTCAGTATCAAGCAGGGGCAATGGGTTTGAACTTACAAAAGGCAAACAAAGTTGTGTTCTTCACACTCACTGATAAAAGTGAACTTTTTGAACAATCAAAAAAGAGGGTTCACAGAATCGGTCAAAACAAAACTTGCTTCTACTATCTGATGATGTGCAAAGACAGTGTTGAAGAAGTCATCCTTGATACCCTTAACCAAAGAAAGGATTTTACAGATGAACTATTCAAGGAATGTGAGATATAAGAAAAACCGTAAACAAGCAGTGTTCAGAAGAATTCTGACTTCATGGGTTATCATCTTATTAGTTGGTGCAATGGTTGGCTTCTTCATTGGAAGGTCAACAAAATCAGCAAATGCATTACCAGTAACTGCTGAAACCAGTATTTCTTCACCCACACCAACAGTGACACCATATGTGACACAGACCCCTGTTCAAGAAACTTCTGAACAATCCCCAACAATTGAACTGGTCAGTCTTGGTGAATTCAGAATCACTGCTTATTGTCCATGTGAAATATGCTGCGGTAACTGGGCAAAAGACAGACCCATTGATGAAGATGGAAAACAACTTGTTTATACCGCATCAGGTGATTTGGCGGTTGAATGTATGACCATAGCAGCAGATACAAGCATATTGCCCTTTGGAACGGAAGTCATCATTGATGATGTCAGGTACATAGTCCAGGACAGGGGCAAAGCAATCAAAAACAATCGAATTGATGTGTATTTTGAAAATCATCAGGATGCACTGGAATTCGGTGTTCAATACAAAGAAGTATTCACAGAAAGGATGATTGAAAATGATTAAGTGTAACAATGAATGCCCATTGGAAAAGTTTGACGGATGTTGTCATTCTTGCCCCCACATTGAGGGATGCACAGAAGCATGTGAAAGTGAACCAAAGACATGTGGTGAAGCAACCTTTGATGAAGAAACAGGTCTTGTGACCTTCAAGGAACAGCAGCTTGCAGTGCTTCAACAGATTGCTGACCTTGTAACCGCAAAGAAACAGATTGAAGCAAAGGAAAAGGAACTGAAAGACAAGCTGAAAGAAGCAATGGAAAGATGCAGCATCAAGAAGTTTGACAGTGACATCCTGAAAATCACATACATTGCTGCAACCACTGCAACGAGCATTGACAGTGCAAAGCTTAAAAAGAAATACCCTGCTATTGCAGAAGAATGTTCAAAAACTTCCAACAAATCCGCTTACATCAAAGTTGAAGTCAAGGATGATGAAAAATAAAGAAACCACATGCAGGGATTGCAGAAAGCGGTGGTATTGCTTGGAAAGTTCCAGGAATTATCCTTGCATCAGCTTTGAAAGGAAGGTTGAACATTGGCAGCAGAAAAACAGTTTGAAAACAAAGTCAAGAAGTGGCTTGAATCAGAAGGCATATATGCAGCAGGAACTGCACAGGACAAGAAAAAAGTTCCTGAATGCGGTTGGTACTTAAAGACCTGGGGTGGTGGTTATCAGAAAAGCGGTATCCCTGACCTGCTGCTTTGTGTGAATGGCTTCTTCATTAGTGCAGAACTGAAAGGTGATGCAGGAAAACCATCTGACCTTCAATTGAAAAATACAACAGCAATCAATGGGTCGAATGGAATCGGTTTGGTTCTTTATCCGAAAGGGTTTGAACAATTTCAAAACATAGTGAAAGGGGTGAAAAAATGCAATGTTCACACAGCAGAATTGAATGCTTTGAAAAATGCCCATTCAAGTATAAGCTGCGTTATCGTGACAAAATACTGACCTTGCCCCCTGATAATGCTGACCATCCGCTTATTATTGGCACAGCACTTCACACAGGCTTGGAAAAGGGTGTGACAAAAGCAATTGATGAATATTTAATGTCATATCCAATAATCACAGATGACCATATCAATGAAGCAATCAAGCTTGAAAACTTGATTCCAAGGGCAGCAAAGCTAATACCCAAAGGGGAATTTGAAGTCAAAATTGCAACAGAAGATTTCATTGGATACATTGACCTTCTTGCACCAGTGACCATGTTCCATGATTCAGAAGTTCCAAATCAGTATGACTTATATGACTTCAAATATTCCAATAACATCAAGAACTATAAGCAGTCAGACCAGTTGCACCTGTACAAATATTTCTTTGAAAAGTGCAACCCTGGCAAGTACATCAGAAACATGTTCTTCTTGTTTGTTCCGAAGGTCAACATCAAGAGGAAAAAGACAGAAGATTTGTCAGAGTTCCGAAAAAGAATTCTTGATGAATTGAAAGGTGTTGAACCTGAACTGGTTCAGATAGAGTATGACCCACAAAATGTCATTAACTTCTTACTGAACGCAAAGCACACCATTGAAGCAACAGAGTTCAACCAAAATTTTAGTTACCTATGTAATTGGTGCGAATACCAAAATTATTGTGAGAAAGGAATTGATTACATGTTATTACCAAGTAAAGAAAGAAGAAACATCCAAAAGATTGAAAAGAAGGTCATTTGGATATATGGGTCACCATTCAGTGGCAAGACCACATTTGCAAACAAGTTCCCTGACCCCCTGATGCTGAACACAGATGGAAACATCAAGTTTGTTGATGCCCCCTACATTGCAATCAAGGACAAGGTTGAAGCAAACGGAAGGTTGTCACCCAAAAGAACATTCGCATGGGCAGTGTTCAAGGATGTAATTGAAGAACTGGAAAAGAAGGACAATGATTTCAAGACCATTATTGTTGACCTACTTGAAGATGCTTATGAGCATTGCAGACTGTACATGTATGACCAAATGAACATTACCCATGAATCAGATGATTCTTTCAGGGCATGGGATAAGGTCATGACTGAATATCTGTCCACATTGAAGAAGCTGATGAACCTGGACTATGAAAACATCATTCTGATTTCCCATGAGGACACAAGCAAAGATATTACCAAAAAGGGCGGTGACAAAATCACTGCAATCAAGCCGAACTTGCGTGAAAAGGTTGCAAACAAGGTTGCAGGAATGGTTGACATTGTTGCAAGGGTCATTGCTGATGGGGATGTCAGAATCCTTTCCTTCAAGACTAATGAAGTAATCTTTGGCGGTGGCAGATTGACAGTCAGCACCAATGAAATTCCCCTTGATTATGAAGCTTTCCTTGATGTTTATGCCGAAGCAAACAGAAATGCAGTTGCAGTGTTGAGTGGCGAAAAACCACAGACCGCTGCACCAACTGAAAGAAAAGGCAGAAAGAAAAAGGAAGATGCCCCTGCACCTGAAACAGAAGCAGCACCTGAACCTGATGTCAAGGAAGAAGCAGATGCAGCGGTTGAACCTGAACAGAAATCTGAACCTGCTGCTGATGAAGCACCCAAGGAAGAAGTGAAGGAAGAACCCAAGGAAGAAACTTCACAGGAAGCACCAAAGACAAGAACCAGGAAAAAGAGGGGTCAGTAATGGCTGATGTAATTTCATTGAAAGATGGTTCAGTTGAAGTAATCCTTGAACCAAAGGATTTTCAATACCTGGTTGAAAAGCACATGGATTGGGATGCTGAAAAGTATTTTGAAAACTTAATTTCAAAATTACAAGAACAGGCTGACTATAACACAGCAAAGGTTGGCACTGACCTTAAATCTTATGAAGCATCATTGGAATCAAACACAGCAGCTTTCCAAGACATTCTTGAAGAACTGAAAGCAATGACTGACCTGCTTAATAAGCAGAGGGTGGACAAGTTGAAACTGTTCAAAGTAATTGAACAGATTGAAAAACAAATAAACAATCAAATTTGAAAGGATAAGGTGAAAAATTATGGCACAGAATATTTGGGATAAGTTTGACAAGGCTTACAATACAGAGGAATTGGCAAAAGAGGTTAAGGAACAGAAAGATAATGGTGGGAACTTCACCCCTGTTCCCTTTGGCAGCTATGAAGTGGCAATCAACAAAATGGAATTGACTGAATCCAAGGCACATGACCCTATGGTCAGCATTTGGTTCAAAGTTCTGAACGGTGACCACAAAGGCAGCTTGATTTTCTACAATCAGGTTATCACACAGGCTTTCCAAATCCACATTGTCAATGAATTGCTGCGTTCCATGGACACAGACCTTGACATTGAGTTTGTGACATACAAGCAGTATGCACAGCTTCTGATGGACATTCATGAAGCAGTTGATGGAAACATTGAATTTGGCTTGGACTACACAGAAGGTAAGAAAGGTTTTGCCAAATTTGAAATTACAGAAGTGTTTGAAGTTGAATAAGTAAGCACAGGGTGTGAGTGCTTGAAAATTTTTAAGCACTCACATTTTACCCTACACTTCCCCATTATTGAGTATTCCCAAGAAAATTAAAACTATACAGAAAGGATGTGAAAACAAATGTTATTTTATGACTTTGAAGTGTTCAAGTTTGATTGGTTGGTGGTCATCAATGATGTGACCAACAGATGTGAACATGTAATTATCAATGACCCTGTCGAACTTGAAAGAATCCATAAGCAAAATGTAAATGACATTTGGGTTGGCTTCAATTCAAGGCATTATGACCAGTACATCCTGAAAGGTATTCTTTGCGGATTTGACCCAAAGCAAATCAATGATTTCATCATAGCGAAGGGAAACCCTGGATGGAAGTTTTCTTCTGTGCTGCGGAATGTACCCCTTATAAATTATGATGTGATGCTTGGTACAGACAGGGGTTTGAAGTCATTTGAAGGGTTCATGGGTAATGACATCAAGGAATCAAGTGTTCCCTTTGATATAGACAGGAAACTGACACAAGAAGAACTTGATGAAACAGTTAAGTATTGCAGACATGATGTGGAACAAACAATTGAAGTGTTCTTGCAGAGAAGTGAAGAATTTGATGCTTCCAGGGAACTGATAAGAATATTCAATCTTCCAATTTCATCATACAGCAAGACCAAAGCACAGCTTGTATGTGAAATCTGCGGTGGTATGGGAAAAAGGTTTGATGACAATGAATTTGATTTTCCCATTGTTCCATGTTTGGAAACCCATTTGAAAAAATATAAATATGTACTTGACTGGTACAAAGACCCTGAAAACCAAAGCTATTCAAAATCACTTGAAACAACAATTGCAGGTGTTCCCCATACCTTTGCTTGGGGTGGCATCCATGGGGCAAAGAAACAGAATACTGTATCAGGTGTACTGCTGAACATGGATGTCACAGCTTATTACCCTTCAATTCAGTTGCAGTATAAATTTGGGTATAGGAACATGTCAAAGCCTGAAAACTTTGAATTGATTCACAATGAGAACCTGCGATATAAAGCCGAAGGAAACAAAAAAGCAAGGTCACCTTTCAAGATTGCAGACAACAGTATAAGTGGTCAGCTTAAAGATAAGAACAGCAGACTGTATGACCCATTGATGAACAATGCGGTTTGCGTGAATGGTCAATTGATGCTGCTGATGCTGATTGAAATGGTTGAACCCCATGCACAACTTGTTCAGAGCAACACAGATGGTATTTTATTAAAGCTTAAAAGCATTGATGATTATGACATCCTGGATGATGTTGTTTATGAATGGGAATGTGCAACAGGAATGAAGATGGAATTTGAACTGTTCAGCAAGGTGTTTCAAAAGGATGTGAACAATTACATCCTGATTGATGCTAATGGAAAAATCAAGTCAAAAGGTGGTTATGTGAAGAAGCTTTCCAATTTGGACTATGACCTTCCAATTGTCAACAAAGCACTTATCAACTATATGGTTCATGGAATATCAGTTGAAGATACGGTTCTGAAATGTGATGACCTAAAAGAATTCCAAATGGTCAGTAAGATAAGCAATAAATATCATCACATATTACATGGTGAAAAGGTGTTGAAGGAAAAATGCATCAGAATATTTGCATCCAAAGCACCTTCTGATGCAGGTGTAACAAAGGTCAGTGTTCGGACTGGCAGACCTGAAAAATTACCAAATTCACCTGCACAATGCTTTATTTACAATGATGAAGTAAACGAAAAGAAAGCACCTGAAAAGCTTGACAAGCAATGGTACATCAAGTTTGCGAAGAAAAGGCTTGCAGATTTTGGGGTGGTATGATGGAAAAATATAAAAACAGAAAGGAAGTGATGGAGCTTGTTTTTCAAAGGTTATGTTGAAACAAAAGACAAAAAATGCATTGAGAAATTCAAAAACAGAACTGATTTCAAAAACTATACACAAGTGAAGTCACTTCCTGAATTTGCAGGTATATTGGCAACTGACACCATTTTGATTGATATTGATGACTTTGAACAAAGTGAACTATTGTTCAAGATTGTCAAAGAACATCAGTTGAAATGCAGAGTTTATGCAACAACAAGGGGCAAGCACTTCTTGTTTAAGAATACAACGGTTGAAACCAACAGGACAAATGCAAGCCTGGCAATTGGTCTGAATGCTGACATCAAGCTTGGAAAAAAGAATTCTTATTCAGTCCTGAAATTCAATAATAAGGAAAGAAAAGTCCTTTATGACCAGGCAGACAATGAAGAAGCACAAGACCTTCCAAAGTGGCTGCTTCCTGTGAAAACAACAATGGAATTCATGAACCTTGAACCAGGTGACGGAAGAAATCAATCCCTATTCAATTACATACTGACCTTACAATCAAATGATTTCAGTGTGGAAGAATCAAGGGAATGTATCAGGCTTATAAACCAATACATTCTGAAAGTTCCGCTGTCAGATGATGAACTGGAAACGGTGCTGCGTGATGATGCTTTCAAGAAACCAGTGTTTTTCAAAGGCACAGCATTCCTGTTTGATAAGTTTGCAACATACTTGAAAAATAACAACCACATCATCAGGATAAACAATCAGCTTCACCTTTACAGGGATGGGATTTATATCAGCGGATATTCAGAGATTGAAGCAGAAATGATTAAACACATACCACAGTTGAACAGGGCGAAAAGAACAGAAGTCCTGGCATACTTGGAAATTATGATTCGTGAAAACACCCCTGCATCCCCTGCATATATTATTGCTTTCAGAAATGGAATCCTGAACATCAGGGATGGAAGCTTCAACCCCTTTTCACCTGAAATCATAGTCACAAACAGAATTGAATGGGATTACAACCCACATGCTTATTCAGAAATCACAGACAAGACCCTTGACAAGATTGCTTGCAATGACCAAAACATCAGGGCATTACTTGAAGAAGCAGCAGGGTTCTGTTTGTTCAGAAGAAATGAACTGGGCAAGGCTTTCATCTTAACTGGTACAGGAAGCAACGGAAAATCAACCTATTTGAACATGTTGAAGCACATGCTTGGAAGGCAGAACATTTCATCACTGGACTTGAAAAAGCTTGGTGACAGGTTCAGTACAGTGATGTTGTTTGGGAAACTTGCCAACATTGGTGATGACATATCAGATGAATTCATCATGGATGCTTCCATATTCAAGAAGATAGTCACTGGGGAAACAATTGATGCTGAACAAAAGGGTCAACCAAAGTTTGAATTTGAACCATATGTGAAATTGTTCTTTTCAGCAAACAACATCCCAAGGATGGGCAAAGGAAGGGATTCCGCTGCAATATTAAGGCGGTTGGTCATCATTCCATTTGATGCAAGATTCAGTTCAGATGACCCTGATTTCAACCCACACATTGGTGATATGCTGCGGTCACAGGAATCAATGGAATATATGATTCAGCTTGGACTGAAAGGTTTGAAACGAATTCTTGAAACCAAGAAGTTCAGTAATTCAGAAAGAGTTCAAAAAGAACTTGATGAATATGAAGAAAGTAACAACCCCATTCTTGGATTCATCAGAGAAGTTGAAATGGATGATGACTTCAAGATTGAAAATGAACCAACGAAAGATGTTTATAAAAGATACCAGGAATATTGCTTGGCAAACAACCTGCAACCTATGTCAAATATTGAGTTTTCAAAGCAAGTCAACAGGATTTTGAACATGCAGGTGGTTGTCAAAAGGATTGGAAACAAAACACACAGATTGTTTGTTTCAAAGTAAAGGAAGGGGAATCAAAATGGCATTCAATAGAAAAATCAAAAATAAGAACATTGGATACTTCCTTGTGAATAGAAGGGTATTCAGTTCATTGAGAAAAGCGGAACAGTATTGTGACAAGAACAACCTGGATGTTGATGACTGCATTCGTTCTGAAAATCCTGATGTACTGAAAGAAGCAAAGAGTATTTGCCTTGATGTGCTTCCCCTTCTGCGTGACATGAAGGAATCTATCAGAGAAGAATATGACAAGCAGGTTGAAGTGTACCACAGAAGGGTTGATGAATTCAAAGAATCAGAAACAAAGCGTGACCTACTGCGTGGTTACAAAGAAAATCAGATGCATGAAGCTTTGGGTGTGTTGCATGGCATTGGTGTGGTTCAAAGCATTATAGACAGTCAGATTGAAAATCATGAGAAAGTGAGGTACTTACAGCGTGGATGAAGATAAATGTGTAATGTGCGGTGAATATGTTCCCGAAGGAAGGCAGGTCTGCACCGCTTGTGAACATACTTCAATCAAAGACAGTGGGAACAGAAGAAAGTTTGAAAGTGGTGCAGTCAGAGATATTCAGGAAGGCAAAGGCAGATGTGACCTTCTTCCCCTTTGTGTAGTTGCTGACCTGATGGGGTCAAAGGAACTGATGCGGATTCATGAGTTCAAGAACACAGGTGATGTCATTCCCCTGTTTGATGCACTGAAAGAGTTTTCAAGCATTTACATGACCAAAGGTGAAGATGAAAAAATCACTGTATATGACAGTAAGGATGCAGAACTTGCTGGCATGATACTTGAAGTGTCTATCCACTTTGAAGAAGGTGCAAGGAAATATGGTGACAACAACTGGCGAAAGGGTATTCCTGCACACTGCTATATTGATTCAGCGGTCAGGCATTACCTTAAATGGATTCGTGATGACAATGATGAACACCATGACAGGGCATTTGCTTGGAATCTGCTTTGCTGCATTTGGACTTGTCAGAACAAGCCTGAACTGAATGATTACAGAAAGGATGATGGCGAAAATGAGTGATACAAAGAAAATTCCCATGTTGACGGATGACAGGTTTGACAAAATTGAACAGTTCGCTGAACTTGTGAAACCAGTGCAACAGTGGATGATTGAAAACTATTGTCCACACACCAAGATAATTATTGAATGTAATGGTGCAACGGTGACAACAGATGACATGTTTGTTCCGCTGAACCCATTGAAGGATGGTGATTGATAATGGCAAACAAGAACCCACACTTCAATGCAAGCGGATGTGCAGACCCAACAGCATATGAAGCATTGAAACCAATAATGAAGGAAGATGCTGAACTGGAAGCAAAGGTCAGTTTTCTGATTAAGGTATTAAAGTTCATTGTCAGTCAATCAGGCTTTGAACTGTTGAACCGAATTGAAATAAAGGACAAGAGGTCAGGAAGGTGTTTCAGATGATTGGAAATAAGAAGAATTGTCCATTCAAGAAAAGGGTGCGTATGATACCTGCACAAAGGATATATCAAGATATGTTTGCTTGGTGTGATGGTGAAAGGTGTATGGCTTTCAAGGATGGCAAATGTTTAAGGCTTGAAAAGGTTGAACCCATAACATACAGAGGGTTAGAAAACCCATGGGGTAAGGTGTGAAAGGACTGGTGATGTAATGAAGATACCAAAGCAGATTAAGGTTGGCGGTAAGGTTTATAAGGTTGAGCAGACAGACAAACTTGACATGGGCAACTGGCATTATTCAGGTGAAGTTGATTATGTGAATCTTATCATCAGGATATGCCCAAATGCAAAAGGCAAAATGGAAGCTGATTTCCTTCATGAAATGCTTCATGCAATACATGACTTCCTGGGGTACTCAAAGCAGGATGAAAAGAAGATTGATGAACTGGCAAATGCACTGCACATGGTTATTCAGGACAACCCTGAAATATTTGAAAAGGATGGTACAGAAGAATGAAACCAGTAAAAACAGAAACAAGCAATGTCACATTTGTTGGTGAAGGATGTCAAGACCTTCCAGGTACAAGGTATATGTGTGATGACGGTGTGACCCCTGGGATTGAAACGGTGTGGGAACTGGATGAAAAGGAAAAGCAGCAGGTGTTGGAATCAGGCAGAATTTACTTGTATATAATGGGCAGAACGGTTCAACCCTGTTTCCTTGCAACTGAATCAGCGGTCAGAATTGAAAAGGATGGTGAATCTGATGAAAGAAATGATTAAGAGAATGAACCAGTTCAACAGAATGAAACCTGCATCCATATCTGATGATTTTTCAGATTACCTGGCTGACAATGGGTTCTTCCTTTCCCCTGCATCCACAAAGTATCATGGAAATTATGAAGGTGGACTGTATGACCATTCAACCAATGTTGCAGACAGGTTGATGTGGATGACCGAAAACTTGAGCCTGGAATGGCAGCGGAAAGAATCACCCTGGATTGTTGGAATGTTTCATGACCTGTGCAAGATGGATGAATACATCAAGGTTGTGGATGAAGAAGGTCAGGTGATGATGGGAACTGGTGAAGTGAAAGGTGAAGAAGCACACTTTGAACATGCATCTGATGTATTGCTGAAAGGTCATGGGGATAAGTCAATCATGCTGCTGTCACAATTCATGACACTGACGAAAGAAGAAATCCTGTGCATCAGGTATCACATGGGTGCTTACAACAGGGATGACTGGGAAGGCTTTGACAGAGCAATTAGAAAGTATCCGAATGTGTTATTCGCTCATACTGCTGATATGTATGCATCAAAGGTTATTGAAAATTAACTTTCAAAGTTAGTCAATGTTATGGTTGTGTTACGGTTGAATTTTTCAAGTGTAACAATGAAAGCCTTGATAATACAGGGTTGTTACACATGTTACACATGTTACGGTTGTTTTTAACTTAATAACAATATAGCATTTTATATAAATCATTAAAATTTGTTGTTTTTCTAAAAAATTAAAATATAAGAAGTATAACTGTAACAAGTGTAACACTTGACACATGAAACCATTGATATTGCTTGCTTTGTGAGTGTTACACATGAAAAATGCAACTGTAACATTATCCGTAACATTGAAGTGTAACAAGTGAAAGCATTGAAGAAAGGGTGATGAAATGACAGCGAAACAATATTTAAGACAGGCTTACCGCTTGAATGAATTGATAAATAGTCACATCAGGGAAGTTGAACAGTTAAGGCTTGTTTCAACAAGCTTACCAAGTACAGACTTTTCACAGGAAAGAGTTCAGGGGGGCAATCTTCCAGGGGATAGAATGCCAAACATCATTGCAAAGATTGTTGACCTTGAAGCACAAATCAATCAGGAAATTGACCACTTCATTGATTTGAAAAAGGAAATCCATGATGCAATTGAATCAGTGAAAAGTCCTGACCAAAGGCTTGTGTTAAGATGCAGGTATGTTGAATTTTTAACCTGGGAAAAGACTGCTGAATGCTTAAACTATTCTATCAAACAGATACATAGAATTCATTCAGCAGCATTGCAAAATATAGTTGTTCCAAAAAGTTGACACAGAATGTCCTTGTTTGTCACTGTCAATATATGTTTTAATTAGACTTGAAGAAATAGCAGCAAGCAATTGCTGCTATTTTTTATTTTGATTGAAAGGCGGTGTTGCATATGGCACTGACAAAGAAGCAAAAAGCATTTGTGCAAGAATACCTGATTGACTTAAATGCAACACAGGCTGCAATCAGGGCAGGTTATTCAACCGCAAGTGCAAGACAGATTGCTGATGAAAACATGTCAAAACCTGACATTAAAAATGCAATTGAAAAGGCACTTGCTGAACGAAGCAAAAGAACAGGTGTGAATGCAGACAGGATTGTTCAAGAGTTGGCGAAGATTGCATTCATCAACCCAACTGATGTCATTAACATGGATGAAGCAACAGTCAAAGGTGAAGCAAACAGGGATGATACTGCTGCAATCAGTTCAGTAAAGGTCAAGACCATTCCAACAGATGATGGGAACATCACTGAAAGAGAAATCAAGACCTATGACAAAATAAAAGCACTTGAACTGCTTGGGAAACACATTGGAATGTTTACTGATAAATTCAAAATTGAAGGTGCAATTCCTGTGGTCATTCAAGATGATATGGATGAAGATGATGAAGAATAGTGACATGTTAGTAACAAAACTTGTTGCAAAGCCTGTGTATTCAGCATTGCATATTTATTGCACCATAAAAAGGCGGTGATGAACATGCAAAGTCTTAATATTTCATTGAAGAAAGTTGTTGGTAAGAAATACAACCGCTTTTGGAATTTCAAAGGCAGATACAGAATTGTAAAGGGTTCAAGAGCAAGCAAGAAATCAAAGACTGCTGCATTGTGGTATATCACCAATATGATGAAATACCCTGAATCAAACACCCTGGTCATTAGAAAGACATTCCGAACAATCAAGGATTCCTGTTTCACTGAATTGAAATGGGCAATCAGCAGGTTATGTGTTCAGGACTTTTGGAAGGTCACTGAATCACCACTTGAAATGACATACCTTCCCACTGGGCAAAAGATATATTTCAGGGGTCTTGATGACCCATTGAAAGTCACTTCCATCACTGTTGAAGTTGGAAACCTGTGTTGGATGTGGATTGAAGAAGCTTATGAAATCATGAAAGAACCTGATTTTGACATGCTTGATGAATCCATTCGTGGTGAAGTTCCTGATGGTCTTTTCAAACAGATAACATTGACCTTTAACCCATGGAATGAACACCATTGGATAAAGAAACGGTTCTTTGATGCTGCACCCGACACTGATATTCTTGCACTTACAACCAACTACATGTGCAATGAATGGTTGGATGCAGCGGATAAGAAAGTCTTTGAAACCATGAAGAAAAACAACCCAAGAAGGTACAGGGTTGCAGGACTTGGTGACTGGGGCATTGTTGAAGGTCTTGTCTTTGAAAACTGGGAAGAAAGAGAATTCAACCTGGAAGAAATCAAGCGAATTGCAGGTATCAGGTCAGCATTTGGTCTTGACTTTGGATATACAAATGACCCTTCTGCACTATGGTGTGGAATGATTGACCTGAAAGACAAGTTCATTTATGTGTTTGATGAAATGTACAAACGGGGCATGTCAAATGAAATGCTTGAAAAAGAAATCACTTCCATGGGATACAGGAAAGAAAGAATCAGGGCAGATTCAGCAGAACCCAAGTCCATTGACAGGCTGCGTGACATTGGAATTTCCAACATCACTGCTGCAAGAAAAGGCAAGGATTCAGTCAACAATGGCATTGACTTCATCCAGGACTTCAAGATTATTGTGCATCCAAGGTGTGTGAACTTCATCACTGAAATAAGCAACTACACCTGGGATACTGATAAATTTGGAAAGAAGCTGAACATCCCCATTGATGACTTCAATCACCTGATGGATGCAATGCGTTATGCCCTTGAAGAATTTGTCAAAGGGAAATCTTTTTCCTTTGATTAGTAACATGATAGTGACAAAATACCTTGGAATCATTGTGTTTCAAGGTATTTTAATATATTGAGTAATGAAAGGGGGTGAATGAATCGTGTTTAATTTTTTTGAATCTGAAACTGACAGAGTGAACAACATCATCAGAACAGGTGCAGAAACAATCATCACTGATGAACGGTTCATTGAACTTGAAATTCAGCGGTTCAAGGCAAGTCGAAGAAGAAAAGAAATGTTTGATGGTGAAAAATACTTTGCAGGTGACCATGACATCCTGAAAAGAAAAAGAACTGTCATTGGTGAAGGTGGTGCAATTGAAACAGTTGACAACCTTCCAAATAACAGGATTGTTGATAATCAATACAAGAAGATGGTCAATCAAAAGACAAATTACCTGCTTGGTCAACCAATTTCAATCAGGACAGACAATGATGCTTATGGTGACCTGTTGAAGCAGTTATTCAATAAGCGGTTTATGCGTTTGATGAAGAACTTGGGCAAGGATTCACTGAATGAAGGTATTGGATGGTTGTTCATCTATTACAATGAACATGGTGAATTCACCTGGAAGAAGTTCAAAGCATATGAAATCATTCCTGGTTGGTCAGATGCGGAACATACCACACTTGACTATGTCATCAGGATATATGAAACCATTGCATATGAAGGTACACAGGAAAAGACCATTGAAAAGGTTGAAGTCTATGATGAAAATGGCATTCATTACTTCACACTGGATGGTGGAAAGCTTGTTCCTGACAATCCCTTCTTTGCAAATTACTTTATAACCACTGACCATGAAGGTAAAGACCAGGGATGGAACTGGTCAAGAATTCCGCTGATTCCCTTCAAGTACAACAGTGAAGAAATACCATTGATTAAGAATGTGAAGTCATTGCAGGATGGCTTGAACATCATCCTTTCCAACTTCCAAAACAACATGGAAGAAGATGCAAGGAACACAATCCTTGTCCTGGTGAATTATGATGGTGAAAAGCTTGGTGAATTCAGAAAGAACCTTGCAACTTATGGTGCAGTTAAGGTCAAGACAGTTGATGGTGCAGCAGGTGACCTGAAAACATTGCAGGTTGAAGTGAATGCTGACAATTACAAGGCAATCATTGAGATATTCAAGAAGGCAATCATTGAAAATGCAATGGGTTATGATGCAAAGGATGACAGGCTTTCAGGTGAACCAAATCAGATGAACATTCAGTCCATGTATTCTGACATTGACCTGGATGCAAATGAAATGGAAACTGAATATCAGGCTTCCTTTGAAGAACTGCTTTGGTTTATCAATTGTCACTTTGCCAATAGTGGACTTGGTGACTATGAGGGTGAAGAAGTTGAAGTCATATTCAATCGTGACATCCTGATAAATGAATCAGAAATCATCACCAACATCAAGGATTCAGTTGGACTTCTTTCTGATGAAACACTTGTCAGTCAGCATCCATGGGTTGATGACCCACAAGCTGAACTTGAAAGGAAAAAGGCTGAAAAAGATGCTGCAATGGCAGAATATCAGAATGCCTTCAACCCTGCTATTCCTGGCAAAGGTGGTGATGTAGATGAAGAATAGTCCATATTGGAAGCAGAGATTTGAACAACTTGAAGCTGCATCCAATAAAGCTGCTATTGAAACATTCAATGTTGTCCAGGAACAATACATTGCTGCTGAAAAGGAAATTGAAAGGCAGATTTCAACCTGGTACAAGAGATTTGCAAAGAACAATCAAATCAGCATGGCAGAAGCAAGAAAGCTTTTGACCACTGGTGAACTGGCTGAATTCAAATGGGATGTAAAAGAGTTCATCAAGTATGGACAGGAAAATGAAATCAATCAACTTTGGATGAAAGAACTTGAAAATGCATCAGCAAAGTTCCACATTTCCAGGCTTGAAGCTTTGAGAATTGAAACACAGCAAACAGTTGAAAGGTTGTTTGGCGGTCAGACTGATGAAGTTGACAAGTTGCTGAAAAAGAATTACTTGCAGAACTATTACCATACAGTGTATGAAGTTCAAAAGGGGTTCAACATTGGTTGGGATATTGCTGCAATTGATGACCGAACTGTTGAAAGGTTAATTTCAAAACCATGGGCAACAGATGGAAAGAATTTCAGTGATAGGATATGGTCAAATAAGTCCAGTCTTATCAATGAAGTTCAAACACAGCTTACAAGAACATTTATGCTTGGTAAATCACCTGATGATGCAATTGAAGCTATTGCAAAGAAGATGCAAGCATCAAAGAACCAAGCAGGAAGGTTGGTGATGACTGAATCAGCTTATTTTTCTTCACAGTCACAGAAAGATGCTTTCAATTCACTGGATGTGGAAAGGTTTGAAATTGTTGCAACATTAGACAGCAGAACTTCTGCAATATGTCAGGAACTTGATGGTCATGTGTTCGATATGAAGAACTTTGAACCAGGTATCACTGCACCCCCCTTCCACCCTTGGTGCAGAACCACCACTGTTCCCTACTTTGAAGATAACTTCACAGAAAGGGCAGCAAGGGGTGAAGATGGCAAGACCTACTATGTTGACAGCAGGTTGAATTATAAGGACTGGAAGAAAACATTTGTGGATGGTGGTTCAAAGAAAGACTTGAAACCAAATCTTTCTACTGTCAAGGATGTTGAAGATGCTATTTCAAGCAAGAAAACAGAGTTGAAAACAGTTGATGATGACATCAAGGCACTTACTACTGAAAAGAACAAATACAATGAACCAAAGTTCAAGGACTTTGAACAACAGGGTGAAACGGTCATTCGTGAAAAATCAAAGACTGCAACTGGCAGAATAAAAGATATTGAAGGCAAGCTTTCTGATTATAGCAAAGACCTTGAAAAGTTCTACAATAGACCTGAAAGAGGTACGGAAGCATATAATGACTGGAAAGCCTGGAAGGAAACCTTTGATGTTGATGAAACCAATTCACAGTATTACAAGCTTTCAGATGAAAAGTTCAAGCTGCAAGATGACCTGAAAAAATATGATGAATATTTTGATTGGAAGTCCTGGCAAAAGACATATAATATAAATGACACTGAAAGCAAATTGGTCAACCTGGCTGAACAGAAAAAAGCACTGGAAGAAGAAATCAAGCAGTTGCAGATTGAACTGGCAAAGGTCAAGAATGCAGACCCCAAAGAAATTGCAGGTGTTGTTCGTGGAAAGGAAATGACCATTGATGAAGCTAACCATGGAAAACCGAATCCGAATTATACCAAAGGTGGCGGTTATACTATAAACTGTCAAAGCTGCGTGGTTAGTTATGAAGCAAGATTGCGTGGGTATAATGTTCAGACTTTACCGAATACAAAAGGTTCAAAGCTTGCTGAACTATCAAGAAAAACCAACTTGGCTTGGATTGACCCTGCAACTGGCACACATCCTGCTTATATCTTTGATGACACTGCAACAACAGTGAAGAAGTTTTCTAACTTCCTTGAAAAGACTGTTGAGAAGAACAAAAGATATACCCTTGAATTTTCATGGAAAGGTAGAAGCAGGTCAGGTCACATTATTTCCATGGGCAGGAATGCGGATGGTGCTTTGACATTATATGACCCACAGATTGGAAGGACTTACACTGGCAAACAAATTGATGCTTACATTGGAAGAATGAAGTTCACAACAACAGTCTATGGTAATAAGTTTGTGACACCACCAAAAATATTAAGGGTTGATGATAAGATGTTCAACCTGGACATGGTGAATCACATTTTGGAAGGGGTGACCAAATGAAGATTGAGCAAGTAAAGGAATTTGCAAATCAGCAAGGTTATGATGATGTTTTACACATTGGAAAGTGGAAAGGCTTTGATGCTTATGAACCAGTATTCAATGGTGAAGATGTTTCCTTCATTGGTGTTCCCCTGCTGATTCTTGCCAAAGGTGGCAACATCCGAATGTCAACAGTTGAAGAAGCATTTGAACAACTTGATGGGTAAACAAAGGTAAAAATTCCATGCTGAAAGCATCCTGAATAAGGGTGCTTTTTCTATGTCAATTTTAAGGGGTGATTGTGATGAAACGCTGATAAACTGGGGGTACTGTTACCCCTAAAAACTTTTTTAAGTGGCTTAAAACGCATTTTAGAAGGTCACTTTTTCAGGATATTCTGAAAAGAAGGTGATTTGTTGCTGAAAATCAAGAAATCACACTTCAATGATTCATACATTGTCTTTGACCCACTTGATTTCAGCAAACACACCCATGTGCAGCAGCGTGGAATTGCTTGTGTAGTAAAACGGAATGTAGAAAGAAAACTACTTCCCAAAACCAACAGTGTTTGGTTGTTAGAAAGTCATATCAGGGTTTCAGATGATACCCATTACATTGATATGGTTCAAGCAAAGATTGATTCATTGAAGTGAAAAACCGTCTTTTTGGTATTGCAGACGAAAAAGAACAAGACAAATGATACTGGACTGAACCAGGTCAAAAATGAATTTGAAAGGATACGGTGAAAACAATGAAAAAAGAAGATTTGGTGAAATTAGGACTTGATGAAGAAACTGCAAAGAAGGTTGCTGATGCATCTGCGGAAGAATTAAAGGGGTTTATCCCAAAGGCAAGGTTTGATGAAGTCAACACTGAAAAGAAAAACCTTGAAACTTCAAAAACCACCTTGGAAGGTCAACTTGAAACCTTGAAGAATTCCACAGGTGATGTGGATGCTTTGAAAAAGCAGATTACTGACCTTCAAGCTGACAATAAAACAAAAGATGAAGCACATGCTGCTGAAATCAAACAGTTGAAGATTGACACTGCAATTGCTGCTGCACTCACAGAAGCGAAAGCAAAGAATGTGAAGGCAGTTAAAGCATTACTTGACCTTGAAAAAGCAGAACTTGCTGATGATGGCACAGTCAAAGGTTTGGCTGACCAAATCAAGAAGCTTCAAGGTGCAGATGATTCAAAGTTCCTTTTTGAAGCCGAAAAGAAACCAAGTTTTAAGGGTGCGAAACCAGGTGAAGCAGGTAAGGAAGAACCTGATGGAAAGGTTGACTTCTCAAAGATGACCTATGAAGAACTTGCTGCTTACATGGAAGAAAACCCTGATGCGGAAATCTAAAAACAATTTTGATTATGAAAGGATGAATTCAAATGGCAAAATTCGATAGTAAGTCATTTAATGAAAGAGCCTTTGGAAAGTATGTTGATATTGTTCCAAAGCTGAAAAAGAACGAACTTGTTAAGTCCAAAGCACTGCAACCGAACAGTGCAATCAAACAGGCATTCAGCGGTCAAACTGGTGTTGTGTATGCAACCATTCCTATGTATGGCAGGATTGACGGTGATGCACTGAACTATGATGGCAAAACTGACATCACTGCAACAAGCACAACCACATATGAGCGTGGTGTTATTGTAATCGGTAGAGCAAAGGCATGGGTTGAAACTGACTTTGCCGAAGATGTGACTGGCGGTGCAGGTTTCATGTCCAATGTGGCAAGACAGGTTGCTGAATACTGGGATGAAATTGACCAGGACACCTTGCTTGCAATCTTGGAAGGTATCTTCTCCATGACTGGTGCTGCAAACTTGAAGTTTGTAAATGGTCACACTTATGACATCAGCGGTGAAGCAACTGCTGACAAACAGGTTGTGTCTGCTGCAACTTTGAACACTGCTATTCAGAAAGCAAGCGGTGATAAGAAATCCAAGTTCACCATTTCCATCATGCATTCAGTTATTGCAACTAACCTTGAAAACTTGAAGTTGCTTGCTTACATGACATACACAGATGCAAATGGAATTGAAAGACAGCTTGAACTGGCAACATGGAATGGTAGAGCAGTCATCATTGATGATGGGATGCCTGTTACAGAGGTTGCACCTACTTACACACTTACATCTGATGTTGCACTTGATGCAGGTAAAACTTACTACACCAAAGCAGGTGCAGTTTATACTGCGGTGGCAGCACCTGATGTTGCTGATATTGCAACCTACTATGAAATGACTGCTGACGGTTACACCACTTACACAACCTATGTTCTTGGTAATGGTGCATTTGATTATGAAGATATTGGTGCAGAAGTTCCTTATGCAATGGTAAGGGATGAAAAGACCAATGGTGGTCAGACTTACCTGTACAGCAGACAAAGAAAGGTATTTGCACCTTATGGTATCAGCTTCACAAAAACATCTATGGCAACCAATTCACCAACGGATGCAGAGCTGAAAACTGGTGCAAACTGGGAACTTGTTCATGATGGTGCTGCTTCTAACAAGAAGTACATTGACCACAAGGCAATTCCTATTGCAAGAATTATTTCCAGGGGTTAAGAGAAAGGGGTGTTTGACCAATGGCTGATATATCTGACAGACTGGAAGCTTTGATTCAAACAATTCAGAACATATCAAGCCTTGGTGCATCCTTTGTTTATGATGTTGGGAAGCTACTTGAATCATTCGGTTATACATTACAGGATGGTGATGATTGGCTTCTTGGCTTCTGTATTCAGAAGGTAGAAAACAGCATCAAAAATGAATGCAATGTTTCAAGTGTTCCTTGCGGATTGATGAAAGTTGCATCACAGATGGTGGTTGGGGAATTTTTATTTTCCAAGAAAGGGATTGGACAATTACAAGGGTTGAATATTGACATTGATGCAGCAGTTAAGCAGATTCAGGAAGGTGATACCAGTGTGACATTTGCATTTGGTGATGGAAGTCTAACACCTGAAAAAAGACTGGATATGCTGATTGCTTACCTAATGCAAAATGGTAAAAGTCAATTTGTCCATTATAGGCGGTTGAAATGGTAAGAAAAGCAATTGAAAGCCTGTACAAAGATAAATGTTCCATTGTGGAATATAGGTCATATAAGAAAGCAAACAAATCCACTGGACAGAAAGAATTTACCGTTCTTCAAAATCAACCCTGTAAATTGTCCTTTTCCAACATCAAAAGTAATGCGGAAACCGCAAGTGCTGAAATGGTTACACAGGTGGTGAAGTTATTCATTGCCCCTGAAATAGTAATACAACCAGGTTCAAAGATTGTTGTTGAACATCAAGGCAGGACAACAGAGTATAAGAACAGCGGTCAACCTGGGATATATCCTTCACACCAAGAAGTGGTTCTTGAACTGTTTGATGGGTGGTCATAATGGCAAGACATGTGAAAGCTGACATCAAAGGACTGGAACAGTTCAGGGATAAAATGAAGCAGTTGAGTGATGAACAGGTTCAAACATTCATTGAATCTTGTGCAAAAGAACTTGCTGCAAGGCTTCTTGCCAAAGTCATCAAAAGAACAAAGGTTGGTGAATACGGAAAATCAATTGTGCGTGATGAATCAGGTGCTGCTGTCAGACTGAAAAGCGGAAAGAATAAAGGTAAGGTCAAGAAGCAAGTGGTCAAGAAAGGTGGTACACTGCGAAGGGGTTGGACATCCAAGACCGAAGCGGAAGCTGAAAGCGGAAGTGGCAAAGGTGCGGATGCGGTAATATATGCAAATTCACTTGCTATTAAGAAAGTTGGCAGTGATTATGTCATTGAAGTCATCAATCCTGTTCATTATGCATCATATGTTGAATTCGGTCACAGAACTGCAAATCATAAAGGATGGGTTGAAGGGGAATTCATGTTGACTATTTCAGAACAAGAACTTGAAGCTGATGCACCAAGAGTTATTGAAAACAAGTTGATTAAGTACCTGGGGGAAGTGTTCAAATGATAAATAAAATTATTGATGGTATATGTGAAAAATTAAATGAATCATTTGGTGATGGGTATGAAATCTATACTGAATTGAAGAACCAGGGTTTGAAAGAACCCTGTTTTTCTGTTATGTGTGTGAATCCCATCAGCAATCAGGTTATTGGAAACAGATATTTCAGAAACAATTTGTTTTCCATCCTGTACTTCCCTGCATCTAAAGAACCAAAGAGTGAATGCAATGCGGTTCTTGAAAGCTTATACCTTGCACTGGAAACTATCACAATCAAGGAAACCCTTCCTGATAAGTCCATCAAGGAAAGCTTGGTGAGGGGAACAAACATGCGTGGTGAATTGGTGGATGGTGTTCTGAACTTCCTTGTGAACTTCAACATGTTTGTGTATAAGGTTGAAGATGCAGACCTGATGGAAGAAGTGATTCAGCAATCAGAATTGAGATAATGAAAGGATGATGCGGAATGGCAAAAGAAGTCAAAGGAATAAAAGAAGCTGACAATATTGAAATTAAGTTTTCAAAAGAACAGCTTGTCAAGTCCAAAAAGTTCAGCGGTCAACAGGATTTGTTGAACACTATTTTGGAAGCTGATAAACAGTACACTTTGGATGAAGTTATATCCAAGGTTGAAAAATATTTGAAAGGTAAGGTGAAGTAATATGGCACTGGGCGGTGGTACTTTTGTTTTACAAAACAAAATTCTTCCTGGCAGCTATATCAATGTAATCAGTGCAGCTTCCGCAAGTGCAGAACTGTCTGACAGGGGTATTGTTGCAATCCCCATGGCATTGAAATGGGGTCAGGAAGCAGGTGTCATCACAGTGGAAAAGGGTGACTTCCAAAAGAACTGTTTCAAGTTATTTGGATATTCTTACACTGATGATGAAATGAAACCTTTGCGTGAAATATTCATGAACGCTGTCAAGGTGTTTGTGTACAGACTGGGAACAGGTGTAAAGGCAGCAAATACTTTTGGAACTGCAAGACATGCAGGTTCAAGGGGAAATGACATCAAGATTGCAATTGCAACCAATGTGGATGATGCAACCAAATCTGATGTCAAGACATTTGTTGGCGGTCAGCTTGTGGACAGTCAAACAGTCCTTACAACAGGAAAGACAGATGCACTTGCTGATAATGACTTTGTTGTTTGGAAAGAAGCGGTTGCACTTGCTAACACAGCAGGAACAGCTTTAACAGGTGGTGCTGATGCGGTTGTTATTGGTGCAGACCATTCAACTGCACTGGGTGCTTTGGAATCCTATGGTTTCAATGTACTGATTTGTGATTCTGATGATAACACAACCAAAGGATTGTACTTCAATTTCACAAAGCGTATGCGTGATGAAATTGGTGTGAAGTTCCAGTGTGTCATTCATCAATACACTGCTGCTGACTATGAAGGTGTTGTTTCTGTTGAAAACAATGAAACCCCTGAAATGGTTTACTGGGCAGGTGGTGCTTTGGCAGGATGTGCAATCAACAGGTCTTTGACAAATAAGTTGTACAATGGCGAATACACAGTCAATGTGGTTTACACACAGACTGAACTTGAAGCTGCTTTGCTTTCAGGGAAGTTCATCTTCCATGCGGTGGGTGATTCAGTCAGAGTTCTTGAAGATATTAACTGTCTTGTTACCACAACGGTTGACAAGGGTGACATCTTCAAGGATAACCAAACAATCAGGGTCATTGACCAAATAGCAAATGATACTGCACATCTGTTCAACACAAAGTACCTTGGTGTTGTTCCGAATGATGCAGCAGGTAGAATCTCACTGTGGGCAGATATTGTCAAACACCGTGAGCAATTACAGGACATCAGAGCAATTGAGGATTTCAGTGATACTGATGTTACTGTGTCACAGGGAAATACAAAGAAATCAGTTGTGGTCGGTGAAGGTGTTACTATTGTGAATACAATGGTTCAGCTTTATATGACCAGTGTTATACAATAAGGAAGGGGGTAAAATACTATGATTAACAATGTTGTCATGAAAGGTAAGGATGCAATTTCTGCGAAGCTTGCGGAATGCTTTGTCACCATTGAAGGGAACAGATACAACTTCATGCAGATGATAAATTTTGAAGCATCCTTTGAAAAGACAAAGACGGAAGTTCCTGTTTTGGGTAAGACTGGTATTGGTAACAAAGCAACAGGTTGGAAAGGAACTTTTTCAGCAACTGCACATTACAATACCAGTATTTTCAGAACCCTTTTGCAAAGGTACAAAGACACTGGTGAAGATGTGTACTTTGAAATTCAAGTCACCAATGATGACCCAACAAGTGCAGCAGGAAGGCAGACCATTGTTTTTGTGGACTGCAACACTGATGGTGGCATTCTTGCAAAGTTTGATGCTGATGGTGAATACTTGGATGAAGATATTAACGGAACATTTGAGGACTTCAAGATGCCTGAAAAATTTGCATTGCTTGCAGGTATGCAGTAATAACAAAATAAGATGTGGGATACCCCCTGATTGTTCGGTCATATGCGAACAACAGGGGGTATTTTTATTTTACAGAAAAGAAAGGTGGATACTATGTCAAATTTAAGTTTGTTCTTAAAGAAAAATAAGATTCAGAAAGAGAACACAACCTATCCTGCAACCAAGTCATTGCTTGATGAAAATGGGAAACCCCTTGACTGGGAAATCAAGCCTTTGACAACAAAGGAAAATGAAAATATTCGTGAATCCTGCATGATTGAAGTTCCTGTGAGAGGGAAACCAAACATGTTCAGACCGAAGTTGAACACTTCCCTATATCTTGCAAAGACAATGGTTGCATCCATTGCTTTTCCAAATCTTTATGATGCGGAATTGCAGGACAGTTACGGTGTAAAGACACCCGAAGAATTGTTGAAAGAAATGATTGATGACCCTGGTGAATACAATGAATTTGCTGCATTCATTCAGCAATTCAATGGTTTTGATACCACCATGGAAGAAAAGGTTGATGAAGCAAAAAACTAATAGAAGAAGGTGACAGTGATGCAGTGTTTGCCCATTACTGCTTGCACAAGTTGCACATGTTACCTTCTTCTTTTGTTTCCCTTGACCAACAAGAAAAAGCTTTTGTGATTGCATCCATTAAAATCAAAATGGAAGCTGAAAAAGCAGAAGCTGAAAAGATAAAACGGGCGAAAAAGAAATAATGAGAAAGGCAGGTGATACATGTGGCAACCATTCAAACAGCAATACGATTGACAGACATGATGACTTCTCCACTGATGAACATTACACAGGCTTTGAATATGACTATCAGTGCTTTTGAATCAGTGGAATCATCAGCAGATGGTGCAATCAGTGGAATGGACTTTGACGGTGTCAGAGAAAAAATCAATTCTGCAAATATAGAATTAAATGAAACAATTGAAAACATCCGAAGAAATGCAGAAGAACAAGAAAACTTTAATGAATCACTGAAAAATGGTGTCAACCACAGTAACAATCTGCTGTCAACGGTCAAGAAAATGGCTGCTGCTTACCTGTCTGTTCAAACAGCAAGAAAGGCAATTGACCTGTCAGATACCTTGTCACAGACTGGTGCAAGGTTAACTATGATTGTTGATGATGGCGGTTCGGTTAGAGAACTTGAAAACAAAATCTTTGCTTCTGCACAAAGAGCAAGGGCAAATTATTTGCAGACTGCGGATGTGGTTGCAAAGCTTGGACAAAGGGCAGGTGATGCATTTAGTGGTAATGATGAACTTATTGCATTTTCTGAACAGTTGAACAAGCAATTCGTAATTGCAGGTGCTTCACAAATGGAAGTTGCTTCTGCAAGCTTACAGTTGACACAGGCACTTGGTTCAGGTGTTCTGCGTGGTGAAGAATTGAATGCAGTCTTTGAAGCTGCACCAAATGTCATCCAAACAATTGCTGATTTCTTGGATGTTCCAATTGGTTCAATCAGAGAAATGGCATCAGAAGGACAAATCACAGCGGAAATTGTAAAAAATGCTTTACTTTCAGCAGCAGAAGAAACTGATGCAAGATTTAATGAAATGCCAATGACCTTTGGTCAGGTGTGGACAAATATTTCAAACAAAGCATTAAGAGCATTTGAACCAATTCTGACAAAGATGAATGAAATCGCAAATTCAGAACGGTTCAACCAGTTAGCAGATGGAATCACAGGTGCTTTGGTGGTTGTTGGGGGTGTTGTCCTTTGGGTGTTTGATTTGATTGGTGCGGTTGGTGGCTTCATGTATGATAACTGGTCAATCATTTCACCAGTGATTTATGGTGTGGCTGCTGCACTTGGTCTTTATGCAGGTTATTTGATTGTGACCAATGGCATTGAATTGATAAGTAAAGGAATTAAGATTGCAAGTGCAATTGCTTCATACTTCCATGCAGCAGCAACAGGAACACAGGCAAGTGCAACAGCAGCAGCAACTGCTGCACAGTATGGACTGAACACAGCTTTGTTGGCTTCCCCTATCACCTGGATTTTAATAATTATCATTGCAATCATTGCTGCACTGTATGCGGTTGTTGCAATAATCAATAAGGTTGCAGGAACATCAGTCAGTGCAACAGGCATCATATTTGGGGCATTTGCAACACTGGGTGAATTCCTTTGGAACTTGTTCCTGGGATTGTTGGAATTGGTCTTTGGGGTCATTGAAGCAATGGTCAATCCATTCATCAAGTTTGCAAACTTCCTTGGAAACATCTTTACAAATCCAATATCATCAATCATCTATGCGTTCCAGGGGATGGCTGATGGCATACTTGCTATACTTGAAAAAATAGCATCTGCACTGGACTTTGTATTTGGTTCAAGTATGGCTGATGCAGTTGCAGGATGGCGGTCAGGTTTGAAGGGCATGGCTGATGCAGCGGTTGCAGAGTATGCACCAAATGAAAATTATCAGAATGTCATGGATGAATTGGACTTGAATGTTGAAAGCTTGGGTCTTAAAAGATGGGCATACAGTGATGCTTGGGATGCAGGATATTCAGCAGGTGAAAACCTTGAAGAAAGTATTGGAAACTTTGACCCTGCAAACTTGTTCAATGTGGATATTCCTGATGCAGGTGATTACACTGGGGGTTATGACCCTTCACAGTACCTGTCCAATATAGCTGATGACACAGACAGCATTGCAGGTTCAATGGAAATGACAGGTGAAGAATTGAAATACCTGCGTGACATTGCAGAAAGGGATGTGGTCAATAAGTTCATCCTTGCAGAAGTCAAAGTTGAACAAAACAACAGCTTTGGTGATGTGCGTGAAACTGCTGACCTTGACGGTGTTGTTGTTTACTTGGAAGAACATGTTTCAGAAGCACTTGAAGCAGTTGCGGAAGGGGTGCATTCATAATGGCTTATGATTTTTATATTGATGCAATGTTGTTGCCTGTTGCCCCTTCAAAATTAACCATCAGCATTGACAATAAGAACAAAACATTGGTGCTTATCAATGATGGTGAAGTCAATGTTTTGAAGAAACCAGGCTTGACGGATATATCATTCACAGCATTGTTACCACAGACAAAATACCCATTTGCGGTATATAAAAGAGGATTTCAGAAAGCTGATGTTTTCCTTGATAAACTGGAACAGTTGAAGATAAGTCAGAAACCATTCCAGTTCATTGTGTCAAGAACCTTTCCAAATGGGAAGCTGCTATTTGATACCAACATCAAGGTCAGCTTGGAAGATTACAAAATACTTGAAGATACAAAGAACGGTTTTGATGTTAATGTTGAAGTCAAGTTGAAGCAGTATAGAGATTATGGAACAAAAACTGTCAATGTGACCATCAAACAAGCAAAACCAGTTGCAACAGTGCAAAACACAAGACCTGCTGAATCATCACCTGCACCAAAGACAACACCCAAAACACACAAAGTGGTCAAGGGTGATACCCTTTGGGGGTTAGCAAAGAAATATTATGGTAATGGTTCACAGTACATGAAAATATTCAATGCAAATACTGGGGTTCTAAAGAACCCCAATTTGATTTATGTTGGTCAAGTTCTGACCATACCAGTATAGGGGGTGTGACTTTGAATGTTGAACTATTGATTCAGAACGGAAACAAAGTATATGCCCCTGTTGTTGAACAAGGTATTGTGTGGGATACAGAAAGAAAGGATTCCCCTGGTAAACTGACCTTCACAGTTATCAAAGACCAAGACATCAGCTTCACAGAAGGAAACCCTGTCAGATTGGTTGTTGATGGTGTTAAAGTGTTTTATGGCTTCATATTCTCAAAGAAGCGTGACAAGCAGCAGAACATCAGTGTTACTGCTTATGACCAACTGCGGTATTTGAAGAACAAAGACACCTATGTTTACACCAACAAAACTGCATCAGGCTTCATCAAGATGGTTGCCAATGACTACAACCTGAACCTTGGTACAATAGAGAATACAAACTTCATCATTGCTTCCAGGGTGGAAGATAACACAACCCTGATTGACATGATTCAGAATGCACTGGACTTGGAATTGATGAATAAAAAGACCATGTATGTTCTGTATGATGACTTTGGGAAGCTGACATTGAAAGCACTGGAAAGAATGAAGGTTGGTGTTGTCATTGATGAAGAAACAGGTGAAAACTTTGATTATACATCAACCATTGATTCACAGACCTATAACAAAATCAAACTGGTGTATGAAAACGAAAAGACAGGAAAAAGGGAAGTTTATATTGCACAGGATTCAAAGAACATAAACAACTGGGGCATCCTGCAATATTATGACACATTACAGGAAGGTGAAAACGGTCAGGCAAAGGTCAATGCATTACTTTCACTTTACAATGCAAAGACAAGGAACTTGAAAATCACAAATGCTTTTGGAAATCTGAAAGTCAGAGCAGGAAGCATGGTTGTTGTGAATTTGAACCTGGGTGATGTGGCGGTACAGAATTTCATGCTTGTGGAACGCTGCAAGCACATTTTCAATGAAAGTGAACACAAAATGGACTTAACTTTGAGGGGTGGTGAATTCATTGCCTAATTTAATTGAATCAATAAAGAAAGCAGCTTTGGATGCAGTTGAAGCTTCAAAGCCTTGTGCAATTGCATTTGGCAAGGTCACTTCCACTTCCCCATTGAAAATAAATGTGGAACAAAAGTTGACCTTGACAGATGCACAATTGATTCTGACAAGGAATGTGACAGATTTCAAGACCAACATAACTGTTGACCACTACACAGAGGACATCACACACAGTCATTCCTATACTGATGATGGCAGCAGTTCAACCACAGGAAACAACACACACAAGCATCAAATAAAAGGAAAGAAAGAAATCACTGTTCACAATAGCTTGGTTGTCGGTGATATGGTTCTTCTTTTGAGGATGCAAGGTGGTCAGCAATACATTGTATGGGATAGGTTGGTCACATGATACCATCAACAAATGGCTTCCTTGAACAGGATTTTGTGATTGAAGAACAACCAAGCAAAACATATAAGATGCATCTTGATGAAAGCATCATCCTTGGATATGCAGACAAACAAGATGCAATGGTTCAAGTTATTTTTAACATATTGAACACTGAAAGGTATCAGTATGTTATTTATTCATGGAACTATGGAATTGAACTTATTGACCTTTACGGTCAACCAGTCAGTTATGTAATACCTGAATTGAAAAGGCGAATTACAGAAGCTTTGACATGGGATGAAAGAATCATCAGTGTTGACAATTTTTCTTTTGATGTAAACAAAGGAAAGGTAACCTGTAATTTCACAGTACACACCATATTTGGTGACATTGAAACAGAAAAGGTGGTGAATTTTTAATGTATGAAAACATGACTTATGAAGTCATCTTGCAAAGGATGCTTGACAGAGTTCCTGACACAATGAACAAGCGTGAAGGCAGCATCATTTATGATGCACTTGCCCCTGCTGCGGTAGAACTTACCCTGGCATACATGCAATTTGACATGGTGCTGAATGAATCATTTGGTGACACTGCATCAAGAGATTACCTTATACGAAGGGCAAGGGAAAGAGGTCTTTCGCCTGAACCTGCAACAAAAGCAATCCTTCAAGGGGAATTCACACCTGCAAACATTGATGTTCTGAACAAAAGGTTCAATCTTGGTTCACTGAACTATGTTGTGACTGAACTTATTTCAGCAGGTATTTACAAAGTGCAGTGTGAAACAGAAGGAATCATTGGAAACCAAAGCCTGGATGACATCATTCCAATTGATTACATTGAAGGACTTGAAACAGCAAAGCTGACACAGGTTCTGATTCCAGGTGAGGATGAAGAAGAAACGGAAGTTTTCAGGCAGCGGTATTTTTCATCATTTGGTGAAAAAAGCTATGGTGGAAATGTCACTGATTACCTGACAAAGACAAATTCAATTGCAGGTGTTGGTTCAACCAAAGTCACACCAATTTGGGCAGGTGGTGGAACAGTAAAGCTGACCATCCTTGATTCAAGTTATAACAAAGCAACACCCACATTGATTGATGCGGTTCAGAATGCAATTGACCCTTCTCCACAAGGTGAAGGTTGGGGAATTGCACCCATTGGACACATGGTGACAGTGGACACTGTTGAAGAAGTGACAATTGATATTGCTGCAAGTATTACATTTGACACTGGTTATTCATGGGCAGCACTTCAAGCACAGGCAACAGCAGTTCTTGAATCTTACATGCTTGAATTAAGAACAGACTGGGCAAGTCAGGGAAGTTTGATTGTCCGAATTGCACAGATTGAAACAAGACTGCTTGCAATAGAAGGTATCCTTGATATTTCAGGAACAACAATCAAGGGTGTTGCAAGTAATCTGACCTTGACCACTTACCAAATACCTGTGTTAGGAAGTATCACAGTATCATGAGTAGAGAAATAAGCTTGATTGATTACCTTCCCCCTTTCCTTCAAGGGTACAGGGAAATTCAAGCAATAATGACCGCTGAAAATCCTGAATCTCAAGCGGTCAGTGATGAAGGTCAGGTTGTATTGGATAACACATTCATCATGTATTGTGATGAAAATGGTATTTCAAGATTTGAAAAGATGTTGGGAATAAACTCATTACCCACTGACACATTAGAATCAAGACGGTCAAGAGTTTTGACAAGATGGAATGATGTTGTTCCATATACCCTGAAAACTTTCATTTCAAAGCTTACTGCATTACAGGGCAATGGTAACATCCAAATAACATTTTTCAATGACCAGTACAAGATTCAGGTTGTCACACACCTTGAAAAACATGGTCAGCAGGATGACCTGGCTTATTTATTCAAGACAGTTCTTCCCTGCAACTTGGTTGTTGAATCAATCAACATCCTGGATGCACAAGCAAGTGCTGACATAATGTTTGGAAGTGGAATCACTTACACAGGCATTGAGTTCATAACCAATGACATCAATGAAACATTTGATGAAGTCAGTGATATGAGGTTTGGCAACGGAATCACAAGCACTGAAATAATAAGTATTGCAACAAGTATATAAAACGAAAGGTGGAAAAATATCATGGCAGAATTTAGTTCATTTGTAATTCAACCAAAAGGACATGCATTGATGTCAAAATTGATTGCAGGAAGCGGAACATGTAATTTTTCAGCAATCAGAACATCAACAACTGTCTATACACAAGGGCAGCTTGAAGCAGGGTTGACTTCCCTGTCCAACATCAAACAGTCAGCTGATATTTCAAGCATCAGCAGAATTGGAAACACTTCTGTGAACATCAAAGGTGCTTTGAATAATAAAGACTTGGTAACTGGTTACACAGTCAACACCATTGGTCTGTATGCAATTGACCCAAATGAAGGTGAAATCCTTTATGCAGTGGCAAGGGCAATATCAGCAGGTTACATGCCACCTTACAATGGAATCACATCAAGTGGAATCCTGTTTGACTTTGTGATTACTGTTGGAAATGCACAGAATGTGACAGTCACAGTCAATCCTGCTGCGGTTGCTACACAGGCAGATGTCATTGCAATCAATGCGGAAATTGCTGACCTGGCAGGTTATGTTGGTTACACAGATGATGACATTGTGGGTGTTGAAGTTGACTTTGCAAATAGAAAATTTGAAAGACTTGCAGGTGCAGTTGGAAAAACACCAGGTGCAGACTTCAACAACATCCTTGCTTTTGGTGGCAGAAGAAGATGCAACTTGTCTGATGCAGGTGTTGTCAATGCATACTTTGGTGATGCAGGGTACAAAGAAGATGGTTCAAATGGTCAGGTAATGGTTGAACAACCAAAATTCTATTACAAGGTTGTTCCGCTGAAAATGGAAAAGAATGATGAAGTTGAAATTGCATCAGTGAAATTTGATACAGGTGCGACATCAGCAGGTAATATCACAATTACCCTGAATGGAACAGAACAGAATGTTGCAGTGGCAGCAGGTGATGATGCAACAGCGGTGGCAACCAAGGTTAGAAATACATCCTTTGCAGGTTGGACAACAAGTGGTTCAGGTGTAACGGTAGTATTCACAGCAATAAAGGTTGGTGTAAAATCAGCAACCATAGTCAACGGTGCATCATCTGGGGTGACCGCAACAATCACCAATACACAGTATGGTTATATTGGTAAAGGCTTCAAGTTAAGAAAAGCAAGATATTACATCAGCATGACCAAGAAGGCAGGTTTCAAGGTGCATCCTGCATTTGTAAAGAACGGTGTTGAAAGGGAAAAGATTTATCTATCAGCATTTGAAGGTTCACTGTTTGATGTATCAGCTTCTGCTTACATCTTGGATGATGCACAGATTGCAGATTTTACAACAACCTCTGGTGACAAGCTTGCATCCAGGGCGAATGCGAAACCCATTTCAGGCAATACGCAAGACCTTACAAGAAGAAAATGCGGAATATTGGCTGAAAATCGTGGAAGTGATTGGTCACAACAGTATGCTGCAACTGCTGCTTGTACACAACTTCTATTCACTATTGAATATGCATCCATGAACAGTCAAACTGCTATTGGTAGGGGTGTTGTTGATAAACCGTATGTTCCAAATCAGAATGATTCTGAAATCACAGGTGCAACAACCTTACTTGGAAACGCATCAGGAATGGCAGCAGGAACAAATGGTCTTGTTTCTGTCACATATCGTGGTGAAGAAAACTTTTGGGGCAACATTTGGAAGTTTACTGATGGAATGAATATTCTTTGTGATGTTACAAAAAGTGTTCATGACCTGTACATTGCTGACAATGCTTTTGCAGAAAGCAAGAACACTGACAATTACAAGAATGCAGGAATCAATTTACCAACAAGGGAAGGTTATATTTCAGCTATGGCATACAGTGAAGAATTTGATTGGTTATTTGTTCCTGGTGAAGTTCTTGGTGACAGTTCATTGCCTGTTGGTGATTACTTCTATGAATCAGTACATTCAAGTGGTTACAAAATTGCTCCATTGGGCGGTTATTGGACTTACGGTTCGGCTGATGGAGCTTTCTATTGGTATGTGACGAATGCCCCTTCTTATCGTAGTTGGATTATCGGCGGTCGCTTGGTGTATGTACCCCCTGTTGCTGCGTAATTTGAAAATTTAATAAATTGGGCAAACAGTCCTGAACACCATTACAGGGAAGTCACAAAACAAAGAAAGCTTAATTGCTCAATTAGGCAGTAATTGGAATAACAGTTCGAATAATGGAGCTTTCAATTGGAATGTGAATAATACCCCTTCTAATCGTAATTGGAATATCAGCAGTCACTTAGTAAATGCACAAAATAGCACCCTTGAAACACAGGGTGCTATTCTTATAAAACCATATGTGAAGCTGCTTGCCCTGGCTCTTGCCAAAATACAAAAATAATGATTGAACTGTATTGGTAAATTGAAATTAACTTTTCAAGTTGAAGATTCGGTTCGATTGTGCATACAAAGGAAGTCCATCAGATGAAACGACATATTCACCCACTGAACAATAAGAATTGCACCTTGTGGGAAGCAATATGTGATATGGAAAACCTGAAACTTGCACACCAAAATGCAAAGAAAGGTAAAGGGTGGTACAAAGAAGTAAAAATGGTTGATGAAAACCCTGAATATTATTTGGGGCAACTTCAACAGATGTTGATTGACCACACTTACAGAACTTCTGAATATAAGACCTTTATTAAAAAGGACAGCGGAAAAGAAAGAGAAATATACAAGCTTCCTTACTTCCCTGACCGCATTTGTCAATGGGCAATATTGCAGGTCATAGAACCAATTCTGATAAGAAACTTAACCAATGACACCTATTCTGCTATACCAGGCAGAGGGATTCATCAGGTGTTCAAAAGAATACAAAAGGCAATTCAGAATGATGTTCCAGGCACACAGTATTGCTTGAAGCTTGATGCAAAGAAGTATTACCCTTCCATTGACCACAACATCCTGAAATCAAAATACAGGCGGTTGTTCAAGGACAAAGACTTGCTTTGGTTACTGGATGAAATCATTGATTCAACACCAGGTAACAAAGGCATTCCTATTGGAAATTACCTTTCACAATACAGTGGAAACTATTATTTGTCATCCTTTGACCACTGGTTGAAAGAAGTGAAAGGTGTTAAATATTATTACCGTTACATGGATGACATTGTTATTTTAGCAGGTTCAAAGGAATATCTTCATCAGTTGAAAAAGGATATTGAAGAATGCTTCCGAACAGAATTGAAGTTGAAACTGAAAGAAAACTGGCAGGTGTTCCCCACTTTCAGCAGGGGCATTGATTTTGTTGGGTACAGAATCTTTTTGGGTTACTCACTATTAAGAAAAACCACATGTAAACAGATGAAGGTCAAGATGGTGAGAATCAGAAAGAAGGTGGAAAGCGGTCAAGAAATGAGTTATTCAGAATGGTGTTCAATCAATTCATACAAAGGTTGGTTAATACATTGTGACAGTTACAGATTGACAAGGAAGTACATTGACCCTGTTCAAAAACATGCGGATGATTACTATATCAAAAATATTAAAAGAAAGGCAGCGTGAACAATATGATTGATTATGGAAGGCAAAGAAGCACAGTGAAACCTGAACCAATGGTTCTTGATGAACACAGCGTTTGGGTTCACACAAACATTCAGGCAGTGGAAGAAACTGTTGGTGAAGAAGTGTTCAGTGGTTATGAGTTTGACATGGTTCAATACACCAAGGATGAATACATCAGTAAGTTGGACAATCAACTGACTGACACACAGCTTGCACTTGTTGAAGTGTATGAACTGATTATACCTGTATAAGAAAGGAACGGTGAATTGGTATGGCAAAAGTATATGCAGACCTTATCAGGAAGGGTCTTAAAACAATTGATGATGTTCCTGACCGCTTGAAGGCAGAAGTTCAAGCATTGTTGGATGTATAGGTTATTACTATTTTTATTTAGAAAGGATGTGAAGGATATGGCAGTTGTATATGCAACACTTATCATCAAGGGTAAGAAAAACTTTGCTGATGTTCCTGAAAGAATTAAGGAACAGGTCAGACAGGTTCTAATTGACCTTGACTGCGGTGATTTGGCGGTTGAGTAGCACTTGAAATCATGAGGGGGTATGTCTATATGACAATTGAAATTGCCCTTCTGATTTCAGGTGTATCAGTGGCATTTGGAATCTATCAGGGTGTATCAAACATGCGAAGAAACAACCGAACTGATGACAGAAATGATGCTACACAATTGACCACTGTGATTGTGAAGCTTGAAAACATTGGCAATGACATTTCTGACATAAAAAATGATATGCGGAATGTCAAAGATGACATGAAAGACATCAATGTTCGATTGGTAAGGATGGAACAACAGGTGAAGGTACTGAACAAGACTGTGTTCAAGGATGGTGCATCACATGAGTAAGAAAAAGAATAGATTTTCCAAAGGTGTTGTGACCTTGGTGATTATTATGAACATCCTTTTCACCGCTGCTGTCTTGTATATTTTTATGAGAACAGGAAGTGAACCAATGACCTTAATTGGATGTTGGTTTGCATTCACAACAGGTGAATTGTGGATGCTTTCAAGTATCAAAAAATCAAAAGTAAAGAAGGATGGTGAAAGCAATGAAAATCAATTGGAAACAGAAGCTGACCAGTAGGAAGTTTTGGGCAGCAATCATTGGTTTTGTAACTGCAATTATGGTGGCTTTCAATGTCAGTGACCTGACAATTGAACAGGTTGTTGGTCTTATCACAGCAGCTTCCACACTGATTGCTTACATAATCGGTGAAGGAATGGTTGATGCTGCAAGAGTGAATGCAGAATCATCAACCAAAGATGAAAGTGCAGGTGAATAATCATGGCAATTAAAATTACACTTGACCCTGGGCATGGTAGGACTGGAAACCCATATCCCCCACAAAAGGGATACTATGAAGGAACACAGATGTGGAAACTGGCAAACTTTCTGAAAGCTGAACTTGAAAAGTATGGCTTCCAAGTTGTCACTACAAGACCAAATGTGAATGATGACCCTTCCCTTTCAGCAAGAGGTCAAACAGCAGGGAAAAACGGTTCTGCTTTGTTCTTATCCCTTCACAGTAATGCACCTGCAAGTGCTTCTGATACGAAACCCACAGGTTCAGTTGTGTATTATTCCTTGACAGATGCAAAGAATAAGGTATTGGCTGATAAACTTGGAAACAAGGTTTCAGAAGTCATGGGGCATTATTACAGGGGAAGCCTTACAAGAGAAGGAAGCACCAAAGGTGTTGACTATTATGGTGTAATCAGGGCATCAGCACAAGGTGGTTGCAAAATGGCAATATTGATTGAACATGGTTTCCATACAAACATCAAGGATTCAAGCTTCTTGATTGTGGATGCTAACCTTCAAAAACTGGCTTTAGAAGAAGCAAAAGTGATTGCTCAATACTTTGGTCAAGAAACAAAAGAAAACCCCTCACAGGTCAATCCTGGGGTTCTGTATAGGGTTCAAACAGGGGCATTCAGTGTGAAGTCAAATGCAGATGCGTTACTTGCAAAAGTAAAGGCAGCAGGATTTGAAACCTATATGGTCAAGGTCAATGGCTTGTACAAGGTTCAGGTTGGTGCATTCAGTGTCAAAACAAATGCTGATGCTATGGCTGCAAAGCTAAAAGCAAAAGGTTTTGATGTTTACATCACAACTGAAAGCGGAACACCTGTTGCAGCGGAAGTACCAAAAGAAAAACCTGTTGCAGAAATAAAGGTTGGAAGTAAGGTCATGGTGAAAGCAAATGCAAAGACATACACTGGTGGAAACTTATCTTCCTTTGTTTACAAAACAGTGTATGATGTTATTCAGATGAATGGTGACAGGGTTGTGATTGGTCTTGGAAAAGCAATCACTGCTGCGGTCAAAAAAGATGACCTGATTCTGAAATAAATTTGTTACTAATGTGTTACTAACCCCTGTGTTTTAACCCTTCCTTTTGAGTTCAAAAAGTTCAACAATCCGCATAAACACTGCATTTTCAATGCTTGTATTTTGAACAAATTCATGATATAATACAGACAACAACTTATATTAAGGGGTTTTGATAATATGCAATTAACTTATGTTCTAGAGTTGCTAAAACCAACTAAAAGAAAACAAAAAATATTTTTAAATAATATTGCAGAAGTAGTAAAGAATCGTCAAACTATCGCTGACAAACTTAAAGCAGGAGAAACTAAGTTGAGTTGTGCTGACTTTAAAGAGATAAACCTACCTTCTGCTGTTAAGAATCAGAATATTAGAGAAGTTAAAGCACTCTATAAGTTGTTTTTAAAATCTGATTCTGATAAAGATAATTTAGAATTTAAAGACAATCAGCCTATTTGCTATAATAGTCAAAATTATAAAATTGATAATCATATAATCTCAATACCTCTTTATACTAGCCAATGTCAAAGATTTGCTTTCCCTGTTAAGCAAACTAAAAGATTTAAAGAATTGCTACAATATATCGAGAATGGTTGCAAATTAGGTAAAGCTAATCTATATTCTTGCGAGTGTGGTAATCATATCCAGGCTGATTTAAATGCAAGTAGAAATATAGCTAATAAATATTTAGAACAGCAATCTGCTTAGATGGTAATAGTCTAAGTGCCTAAGTTGGTATATCCATATCTTAGGAAGGCTGATGGCACAGCTTAAAGTTTGCGTCATACTTGCCTACCAGAAATGGACTGGCATTTAATCAGCAGACAACCTCGTAAGTTCCTTTAAGGAATCCTTGTTCGTGACGATAGGAACGGGTGGGGAGGATGTCAATACTTATATTAACCGTATTCCCGAAAATAGCAAAGAAATGGAGGTATAAATGAAAATATTTGTAGATGGGGATAGCTGCCCTGTTGTAGATATAGCTATAAAAATAGCGAAAGAATATAATTTAGAAATAATCATAGTAAAGAATTATAATCACGAAATTTGGAGTGACTATGCGACCATCTTAACAGTAGATCAAGGCCCTGATAGTGCAGATTATTATATTGGGAACAATGCTGTAAAGGGTGATATTGTGGTTACACAAGATTATGGACTTGCAGCTATAGCTTTATCTAAAGAAGCTCTCTGTTTAAATCAAAATGGTTTAATAATTTCTTCAGGAAACATCGATTTATTACTGGATCGCAGGTATTTTAATCAACAACTCCGCAGAAAACATAAAAAGTACACTAAATTTAAAAAGAGGACAATAGAACAAGATGAGAAATTTGAGCAAAGTCTTAAACAACTGATTCAAAAATCAATGTAGTTCTAAGGCTACTCATGCGATTGTAAAAGAATATAATAAGGGTGTGAGGTCTTTTATGGTGTATCAACAAGATTGGATGATGAGGCAAATTGAAAGCATGGTTCAAGGGATTGCAAGACTTATTTTCAAAAAAGATACTATAACTTATGAGCTTATAGATGAAACAAACTACACGAAAACAGATTTATATTACAAGGAACTACTTGAATTACTAAATTCTTCAAAAATAAACGAAGCTGAAAATTTATTGTTTGAACGTATAGAAT
>OFEK01000464.1_pt1 | contig 44687 bp, 48 predicted proteins | sample 1521131 | NCBI WGS metagenome assembly OFEK01 (sample SAMN05720209, study PRJEB24109) | activated sludge metagenome | isolation source: Anaerobic digester | place: China | collected 2015-12-16
GGGCTTTTGCCGTCTGGGTTATTTACGGTTTTTTACTGCACCAGCGTTTGGCCATTAATTGGAAAGGTCTCCGGATGGCGGTACTGTCCTGTGCTGTTTTTGTCCTATTTTTATTGTCGGCTCTGTTGATCAGATTTTGTTTTTCAACCGTGCATAAATTTATTTAGATATGATTGTATTAGTGGGCTTAAATCATAAAACGGCGTCGCTAAGCGTACGGGAAAAGCTTTTTGCCGGATGCGAGGGAAAGACAAATCTGCTGGGTGAACTGTCGGCGATTGACGGCGTTCTGGAAATTCTTTACCTTTCCACCTGCAACCGGCTGGAACTGGTCGCCGCCGCGGAGGATGCCCCGCAGGTATTGGCTGCACTCAGATTTTTTCTCGTGCACAGCGGCAACCTGACGGAGAGAGAAGCGGCAACCTGTCTGTACGGATATCGGGATGAAGAAGCGATCCGTCACTTGTTCCGGGTCGCCTCCAGCCTCGATTCCCTGGTGATGGGCGAAGCACAGATTCTGGGGCAGGTCAAGGAGGCTTTCCGCCAGGCGCTGGCGGGAAATTTCACCGGCATTGCGCTCAACAGACTGATGCACCGGGCTTTTCGTACCGCGAAGCGTGTGCGGACGGAGACAGGCATCGCCGCCAATCCGGTTTCGGTAAGCTTTGCCGCCGTGGAACTGGCCAAGAAAATTTTCGGCACGCTGGCCGGGAAAAAAGTTCTGGTCATCGGCGCGGGGGAGATGGCGGAGCTGACCCTCACCCATCTGATCGGCAACGGCGCGGAGGAAATTACCGTCGCCAACCGGACATTTTTGCAAGCTTCCGCATTGGCGGAAAAATATCACGGTAACGCCATAGGGCTGGCCAATCTTACCGGGGCGCTCAGCGATGCCGATATCGTCATCAGTTCCACCGGTGCGCCGGAGTATATCGTCACTGCGGAAATGGTCCGCCAGTGCCTCCGCAAACGTAAAAACCGCCTGCTGTTTTTAATCGACATCGCCGTGCCCCGCGACATTGATCCGGCGGCGGATGATATCAGCAATGTATATCTTTATAATATCGACAACTTGCAGGATATTGTCGATGAAAACATAAAAAATCGCCACCGGGAGGCGCTCAAGGCGGAGCAAATCGTTGAGGAAGAAGTGGCCCAGTACAGCAAGTGGCTCAAAGAATTGAAGGTTGTGCCGACGATTGTTTCGCTGCGCAATAAGGCCGAAAGTATTGTCAGGATGGAAATGATAAAAGCCCAGGGCTGGATGGCGAAGTTTGAAAACGGCGACCGGGAAAAAGTGGAGGCGCTGGTAAACGGCATTGTTAATAAAATTTTACACGCGCCGGTGGTGGTAATGAAGGAAGAAAGCTCCGAATTTAATTCACAGGATATTGTTGCCGCGGTTCGTCAGCTCTTCCGGCTTGATGATTGATACCCTTGTAAAAAGGCGGATGCTGCGTTACGCATCATCCTTCGTCACTGCGGCGTACGTTAAGTACGTCTCATGCCTCAGGATTCGCGTGCCTTGCCTGCGGCCTTTTTACAAAGGCATCCGTTAATTGCTGGCTTATGACTTTTACGAGTTCATCAACGATTGAAAGGTAGAGAATGAATATTAAAATTGGAACGCGCGGCAGCAAACTGGCTCTGGTTCAGGCAAACACTGTCGTAGAAAGTTTAAAGAAAACAGCTCCGGAAGTAAACGCCGAGATTTGCGTGATTAAAACCAGCGGGGATATTATGCAGGATGTATCCTTGCTCAAAATCGGCGGCCAGGGTGCTTTTGTCAAGGAAATAGAAGACGTGCTGCTTTCGGGGGACATCGATCTGGCCGTGCACAGCATGAAGGATGTGCCTGGAGAAATACCGGATGGTCTGATATTTGCTGCCATTTTGCCGCGGGAAGATGTCCGCGATATTCTGGTATCCCGCGGCAACGTTAAAATCGAACTTATGCCCATGGGGGCGAAAATAGGCACGGGGTCGCTGCGGCGGGGCGCTCAGCTTCAGGCGATGATGCCCGATGTAACCATTTTGCCGTTGCGCGGCAATGTGGATACCCGCCTGAAAAAGATCGAAACGGAAGATCTGAACGGCGTTATCCTGGCGGCGGCGGGAATGAAAAGGCTGGGATACGGCCCGAAGATAGCCCAGTATCTTCCCGTCGAATTAATGCTGCCGGCGGTAGGGCAGGGGGCGATTGGTTTGCAGATACGGGAAGCTGATTCCGCTCTGGCCGGGATTCTGGCTAAAATCAACCATGCGCCGACCGCTGCAGAAATTGCCGCCGAGCGTGCCTACCTGAGAGCGTTGGGCGGGGGGTGCCGCCTGCCGATTGCCGCTTATTGCAAATATGAAGGTGCGCAGCTGTCGCTGGATGGTCTGGTGGCTGCTCCGGATGGCGCCGTTGTGATTCGGGACAGGATCAGAGGCCCTGTGGAGGAAGCGGAGGAATTGGGCGCAAGGCTGGCCGCTCTGATTATGGAAAGAGGCGGTAAAAAACTGTTGAATTTATGCACGGAAAGCTAAAACACAATAATAAAGGACTTGTATGATGAAATTGTTCAATAATACATGGAAATATCTATTTATTAGTTTCTGGATTCCCGCCTCCGCGGTAATGATGGAGCTGTTTGGTTTATGAATAAAAACAGAAAACGAGGGAAAGTCTATATAATCGGTGCGGGGCCGGGGGATGCGGGATTAATCACCCTCAAAGCCGTGGAATGTCTGCGCGAGGCGGACGTAGTTGTCTATGATCATCTCGTCAATGAAGAGCTGCTGAAATGCACCAGGGCCGGCGTCCGCTTTATTTATGCCGGGAAGAAAGGCGGCGATCATACTTTGCCCCAGAAAGAGATCAACAGAATATTGGCCGAAGAAGCGCTGAAAGGCAACATTGTTGCCCGCCTGAAGGGTGGCGATCCCTTTATCTTTGGACGTGGGGGAGAAGAGGCGGAGACGCTGGTTTCCAGTGACGTGCCTTTCGAGATAATTCCCGGCGTTACTTCCGCCATAGCCGTTCCAGCCTACGCGGGCATCCCCCTGACGCATCGCGGCCTGACTTCCACGGTAGCCTTTATTACCGGCCATGAAGATCCGACCAAAGAGAAAAGCGATATCGACTGGCGGGCGCTCGCCGGCATCGGGACACTGGTTTTTCTCATGGGGGTAAAGAACATCTATCACATTACGGAATCGTTGATCACCCAGGGCAAATCGCCTTCGACACCGGCTGCGTTAATCCGCTGGGGAACGACGCCCCGGCAGGAGATCCTCACCGGCACGCTGGACACAATCGTCGATCTGGCGCAGACCAGTGGTTTTGCCCCGCCGGCGATTCTCGTTGTGGGAAAAGTTGTTGATTTGCGGAATACTTTGCAATGGTTCGATATAAAACCGCTTTTTGGCAAAGGAGTTGTCATCACCCGCCCTGAGCGCCAGGCCGACGATCTGGCGCGCCTGCTGGAAAAGGAAGGCGCACAGGTTATTTCTTTCCCCACAATTAAAATAATTCCCCCGCGGGACTGGAGCAGCCTGGATGCCGCCTTAAATAAGCTGGATGCCTACAACTGGATAATATTCACCAGCGCCAATGGTGTGCACTATTTCTTTGAGCGTCTGGGGGAACTGAAGAAAGATGTCCGGGACTTGAAAGGCATTAAAGTCTGCTGCATAGGCCCGGCAACGGCGGCGCAGGTGGCAAAAAAAGGAATTCAGGTCGATCTTGTTCCCGAAGATTATATTTCCGAAGGCATTCTGCAGTCATTTGCCGCGCAGAATTTGCAGGGGCAAAAAATATTGATTCCCCGGGCGGCCCGGGCCCGCGATGTCCTGCCCGAAGGATTGGGGAAGATGGGCGCCGCCGTGGATGTTGTCGTGGCCTATGAAACCGTCAATTCGGGAAAGAAAAAAGAGGAGTTGCTGGAGCTTTTCCAGGACAACCGGATAGATGTACTCACATTTACCAGCTCTTCGACCGTCACCAACTTCCTGGAAATCATGGGTAGGGATTTTACTTTACCGCCACGCGTCCGGGTCGCCTGCATCGGACCGGTTACAGAAGCAACGGCGCGCAAAGCCGGTTTTTGTGTGGACATTCAACAGGAAAAATATACAATAGATGAGCTCGTGCAATCTTTGGTTCTTTATTTTAAAAGTGATCAAAGATTAAACAGCGGAAAGAAGGAATAATTAATGATAGGCATTTCCAAATTATATTGCGGAGCGGTAGAGCCGTCCGACGTCTTGCGCTACGGCAGACAGTCCGGTAAGCTTCCTTCGCATCTGCTGCAATTTTCAGCGGATAAAAAACCGGTGGTTGTCTGGAACATGACGCGCCGCTGCAATTTGAAATGCATTCACTGCTATTCCAATTCCGCCGACATCGACTATGCTGACGAACTGACCACTGACGAGGGCAAAGAGCTTATCACCGATCTGGCGGCTTTCGGTTCTCCGGTCATTCTGTTTTCCGGCGGCGAACCGCTGATGCGGCGGGATCTCTTTGAGCTCGCGCGGTACGCGACGGAAAAGGGCATGCGCGCGGTCATATCCACCAATGGTACGCTCATAACAAACGAAGTCGCGGCCAAACTTAAAGAAATCGGTCTTTCGTATGTCGGCGTCAGTCTTGACGGTCTGGAAAAAACGCATGACCGCTTCCGGGGAAAGAAGGGGGCCTTTGACGCGGCCCTCGAAGGCATTCGCAATTGCCGCCGGGCAGGCGTCAAAGTGGGCATCCGCTTCACCGTGAATAAACACAACCTGCACGATGTACCGGCCATGTTTGATCTTCTCAGAAAAGAAGGAATTGAAAGGATGTGCTTCTATCATCTGGTCTATACCGGCCGCGGGGCCAAATTGCGCGCCGAGGATCTGACCCATGAAGAAACCCGCAGACTGCTCGATTTGATCGCCGCCGAGACGAGGAAAATGTTCGACGACGGCCTGTTGCCGGAGATCCTTACCGTGGATAATCATGCCGACGGTCCGTACCTTTATCTGAAATTAAAGCAGGAAGATCCCGCACGGGCTAAAGAGGTTTTGGAGCTTTTGGAAATGAACGAGGGCAACAGCTCCGGGCACGGTATCGGCTGCGTCAGTTGGGATGGGGAAGTCTACCCCGACCAGTTCTGGCGCAATCAGCCGCTGGGCAATATCCGGCAAAAGCCTTTCAGCGCAATATGGGTGGATGAAAAAAATGAACTGCTGGTTAAATTGAAGGACAAGAAAAAGTACGTTCATGGGCGCTGCGCCGCCTGCTGCTGGCTCAATGTCTGCGGCGGCAACTTCCGCGCCCGCGCCGAATCGGCGGATGATCTTTGGGGCCCCGATCCCGCCTGTTATCTGACCGATGAAGAAATATCAGATCAAAACCTGAAGAACGACTCCCTGAGCTCAAAAGCATCTATAAAATAGATAGGAGATTAGAAAATGCAGTTTCCTGAATACCGCCCGCGCCGGTTAAGAAAAAATGAAAACTTTCGTCGTCTGATTCGTGAAACACAAATCAGTGTTAATGACTTGATCTATCCTCTTTTCGCAGTTCCCGGCAAAGATGTCAAAAAGCCGATTGCGTCAATGCCGGGCATCTTTCAGATGTCCATAGAAAACATCATTGGGGAAGCTAAAAAAGCGCGCGACCTCGGCATTCCCGGTATTTTGCTGTTCGGCATTCCCGCCAGTAAAAATGAGCAGGCCACCGGCGCCTTCGCCAAAGACGGCATCATTCAGCAGGCCGTACGACGGATTAAAAAAGAAGTACCGGATATTCTGGTCATAACAGATGTATGTTTATGTGAATACACCAGCCATGGTCATTGCGGGATGATCGAAAAAGGGGTGGTGGACAACGATACAACTCTGGAAGTGCTGGCGGAAACCGCTGTTTCTCATGCGCGCGCCGGAGCCGATATGGTCGCCCCTTCGGCCATGATGGATGGACAGATCGCGGCGATACGCGAGGGCCTCGATGAACAAAATTTTGAGAACGTTCCCATTATGGCATATTCGGCGAAATACGCTTCCTGCTTTTACGGGCCGTTCCGGGACGCGGCGCAAAGCGCGCCCCAGTTTGGAGACCGTCGGGACTACCAGATGGATCCGGCCAACGGAGATGAAGCTATCCGGGAAATTACACTCGATGTCTCCGAAGGAGCGGATATTATCATGGTGAAACCGGCGCTGGCCTACCTGGATATCATCTGCCGGGCGAAGCAGGAGTTTGATCTGCCCCTGGCGGCATACAATGTCAGCGGCGAATATTCAATGATCAAAGCCGCGGCGCAGCTGGGCTGGCTGGATGAAGAAAAAGCCATGCTGGAGTCGCTGACCGCGATTAAGCGCGCCGGTGCGGATATCATTATAACTTACTGGGCCATTGCGGCGGCAAAGGTGTTGAACAGGTAATGGAAAATTTATCATCCTCTCCCCGCTTACCTTCTTCCGGTGCACGAAAGAAAGAGAATATCGTACGCATGATTGCGTGGGAAGTGACGCGCAGCTGCAATCTGAACTGCGTTCACTGCCGCGCCGCCGCCCACCGTGGACCTTATCCGGGGGAGCTGGCCACGGATAAATGTCTGGCGCTGATCGATGAAATTGCGGCGGTATCATCCCCGGTCATTATTCTCACCGGCGGCGAGCCGCTGCTGCGCCCCGATATTTTCGATCTCGCGGCCTACGGAACTAAAAAAGGGTTGCGCATGGTCATGGCCACGAACGGCACGCTTGTGGATCAGGCTGTTGCGCAAAAGATGATCGCCGGCGGTATTCAGCGTGTCAGCATCAGCATCGACGGGAAGGATGCGTCCAGCCATGATGCTTTCCGTAAGCAGCCCGGCGCTTTTGACGGAGCGATGCGGGGGGTGGAAGCAATGAAGGCCGTGGGCATGGAGTTCCAGATAAACACGACCATCACCAGCGCCAATCTGCACGAGATCAAAGACATCCACAATTTGACTTTGAAACTCGGCGCAGCGGCGCATCATATCTTTCTGCTGGTGCCGACCGGGCGGGGCAAGGATCTGGCCGATCAGGTTATTACCGCCGCCGATTATGAAGAAACACTGCTGTGGTTTTACCGGGAAAGTTTTACTTGTCCGATTCAACTGAAAGCAACCTGCGCACCACATTATTTCCGCATCATGCATCAAAATAAACCGAAGGGTTCGGCGTCCGTAAAAAAAGCGGGAGGACACTTTCACGAGTCCACCCGGGGATGCCTGGGCGGCATTTCCTTTTGCTTTATTTCCCACACGGGCCAGGTGCAGCCCTGCGGCTATCTGGAGTTGAATTGCGGCAATGTGCGGCAGCAGAGCTTTGCCGACATATGGGAAAATTCAGAAGTCTTCCGCAACCTGCGCGATTACAGCAAATACAGCGGCAAGTGCGGCTGTTGTGAATTCATCAAGGTTTGCGGCGGCTGCCGGGCCCGGGCTTATGAGGCGACTGGAGATTACTTGTCCGAGGAACCGTTGTGTCTGTATCAACCAGGCTGTTAGCACAGAACAAAGGGTTGCAACCCCTTGTTCTACAAACGCCGAAATGATGAAATTGTGATATTGTATGGATGACATCGACAAAAAATTACTTAATATTCTGCAAAAAGAATTTCCGCTTACGGAGCGTCCTTTTGAGGCTGTGGCGGAAAAATGCGGGGTAAGCGAGGAAGAAGTAATCGGGCGCATTCAAAAATTTAAAGATGAGGGTGTTGTTCGCCGGATTGGAGCGGTTTTCAGCGGCTCTAATCTGGATCGTGTCAGCACTCTTTGCGCCGCCCGGGTGCCAGAGGCCAAACTGGATGATTTCGTCCGCATTGTTAATGCCTGCCCCGGCGTTACGCACAATTATCTGCGAAAAAATGACTACAATGTCTGGTTTACGGTGAATATGAAAAACGAACAGGACATTGATAATTTCCTTGCACGACTGAAGTCGGAAACAGGAGTAATCGATATCCTGAATATGAAAGCGGTTGCGACATATAAAATCAATGCGACCTTTGAAATATGACGGTTTCGTAAAAAGGCCGGATGCTGCGTGAAGCCGGCAATGATGGGAATACAAATTAACTATGAACGAAGAAAATAAGGTCCCCGTTGTCGCTCTGGTCGACGGCAACAATTATATTTACCGCGCCTTTTACGCCATTCCGCAGCTCACCAATTCCCGGGGATTTCCCACCAACGCCATCTACGGCTTTACCAACATGCTGCTCAAACTCCTGCGCGACCTTCAACCGGATTACGTTATTGTGGCGTTTGACGTTAAAGGCGCAACAATGCGCCATGAGGAATTTGCCGACTATAAAGCAAACCGCAAGCCCATGCCTGACGACCTTATTCCGCAGATTCCTTTCATCAAAGACGTGGTGCGCGGCTTATCCATTACAATACTGGAAAAGCAGGGTGTCGAAGCCGACGACATTATCGGCACTCTGGCCGCCAAAGCGGGCGAGCTGGGCTGGAGAACCGTCCTTGTCTCCGGCGACAAGGATTTAATGCAACTGATCGACGAAAACGTTACCATGATCGACACGATGAAGGATAAAACTTATGACGTGGCGGCCGTCAGGGAACGCTTCGGCGTGAACCCCGATAAAGTTACGGAAATCCTCGGTCTGATGGGAGATGCATCGGATAATATTCCCGGCGTGCCGGGCATCGGTCCCAAAACCGCTCAAAGATTGATCGAAGAGTACGGTTCCGTGGAAGAAGTTATCCGGAACACGGAAAATTTAAGAAACGTCAAATTGCGGGAAAGCTTCCGCAAAAACGCCGAAAAGGCCAGAATGAGCCGCCAGCTGGCGCTGATCAGAAAAGATGTTGAAATTGATTTTGACTTAAAAGACGCTGAGCGCAAAGAGCCGGATAAAGACACGCTGATGCGGCTCTTCAGTGAATTTGAATTTTCCTCGCTTCTCCAGGAGCTGAAGCGCAGCGACAAGATCGCAGCAAAAAATTGTGATCTTATTCCGGATAAAGCAAAGCTGTTGGAGCTGGTCGATCGGTTACAGAAATTCTCCGCAATAGCAGTCGAGTTTGTCCGCGAGAAAAATACGCCTGCAGAATTAATCGGCATCGCCGTCAGCACGGGGGCTGATTCCTTTTATGTGCCACTGGGAAACACAATCCCGCAGGCGCAGTTATCGGCAAAAGAAATGCTGCTTGAGCTTGCTCCGGTTTTTTGCAGCGCCGGCATCAAAAAATATGTACATGATCTCAAAACCGCCCTCGTTGATTTTCCCGATTTAGATGTGGAAATACCGGCGGGAAATGACACCATGCTTGCCGCCTACCTGCTCAACCCCGCCAGAAAATCTTATGAACTTTCTGAAATTGTCCGGGAGTATCTGCAGGAAGAAGTTCCTTCCCTGGATGATGCGGCCGGCGGCGGTAAGGGCAAAACCTGTCCGCTGAACCTGATGCCTCTGGAAAAAATGGCGGAGTGCGCCGGTGCAAGGGCATTGGCCATCTTTGAGCTTGCTCCGGTTCTGGCCGGAAAATTAAAGGAAGTGGACGCCGCCGAGCTCTTTGAAAAAGTGGAAATGCCGCTCTTATACGTGCTGGCTCAAATGGAGAAAAATGGCGTGCTGGTCGACGCCAATCTCTTGGGGCAAATGTCCACGGAGCTTGCTCAATTGCTGTCCATTTCCGAAGATAAGATTTTTCGCCTGGCCGGTGAAAAATTCAACATCAATTCGCCCAAGCAATTGCAGAGCATTTTATTTGAAAAACTTAAACTGCCCCCGGGCAAAAAAACCAAAGACGGTTTCTCCACGGATGTGGATGTTCTTTCCAATCTGGCCAAAAGCCATGAGCTGCCGGTGGAAATCCTCGCTTACCGCAGTCTGGCCAAACTGAAATCCACTTATATCGATGCCCTGCCGCTGCTCATTAATCCGCAAACGGGCCGTATTCATACATCCTACAACCAGACGGTGACGGCGACAGGCAGACTTTCGAGCAGCAATCCGAATTTGCAGAATATTCCCGTAAGGACGCTGGAAGGCAAAAGAATCCGGCAGGCTTTTATTGCCGCGCCGGATTGTATTTTGATCTCCGCCGATTATTCGCAAATTGAACTGCGCATCCTTGCTCATTTATCGGAAGATGAAACATTGATAGAAGCGTTCCTGTCAGGGGAAGATATCCATAACCGCACGGCATCAGATATCTTCGGAGTATTTCCGCAAATGGTTAACGCCGACATGCGCCGGCAGGCCAAAGTGATCAACTTCGGCATTCTCTATGGCATGAGCGCTTTTGGTTTAGCCAAAGAGCTCGGTATCTCCCAGAAAATGGCGCAGACCTATATTGACGGCTATTTTCAGCGTTTTAAAAAAGTCCGATCCTATCTGGACGGAATCCTGGAAGAAGCGCGCAGTAATGGTTTTGTCTGCACACTGCTGAATCGCCGCCGTTATCTGCCGGAATTGAACAGTTCGGTCGCCGCTGTAAGGCAGTTTGCTGAACGGATGGCGATAAATACACCCATTCAGGGAACCGCCGCCGACTTAATTAAAGTCGCCATGGTCAATATCGCCCGTTTAGTGCAGGAGCAAAAGCTCGCCGCCCGTCTGATCATGCAGGTGCATGACGAACTGGTACTCGAAGCGCCGGCCGGTGAAAAAGAGGAAGTAATGGCGCTGGTCAAAAGAGAAATGGAAGAAGTCATTAAACTTCGAGTGCCGCTGCGGGTGGAGATTGCCAGTGGGCGTAACTGGGACGAAGCACACTGAAGAGGGATGCTGCAGAAAATAAAATAAAAGGAACAGGGTATGAAAATAGAAATTTTGGGTGTTGGTTGCGCCAAATGCCATAAACTGGAAGAGGATGTCTGGGATGCTGTTCATGAACTTGGTATCGAGGCGCTGATCATCAATGTTCAGGATATTGAGAAAATTGCCGGCTATGGCGTATTGACCACCCCCGCTCTGGTTGTGGATGGCGAAGTTAAAATGGCGGGAAAAAGTCCGACGAAGGATGAGATAAGAAGGTGGCTGGCGGGAGATAAGGACATTAAAAATACGCCGTCATCCGGGGGATGCTCCGGCTGCGGCAAATGCTGAACAGATAATTTGTAGATAATCAAGACACGCAGGGAAATGAGCCGCCTCAGAGGCGAGCGCCAAAGCGGCCCGCGAGGCGGCCGGCGCAGGCTTTAATCTCTCGGGGTTAATTCCCCGAAGCTTGCTTCGTTCCTTGCGTTTTTAGATACCCAGCAGCTTGCTGCGGGGTAGTTCATTTATCCCTGGAAAATCGTTGCATATCACATAAGTTCCGGATCAAATATTTTCCAAAGGCTTCAAATTTATCAACCCTGTAAAACCTTCGGCTATTACAGCTTTATTCTTAATCTATTCCCGTTTTGATGTTCTCTATCGCAAAAGAACCTTGACAATGCCTGGCTTGTTGGCTAATTTACCAAACAGTCTAAGAAAGGAAGCAGGAAATGGTGGGGAAAGTAAATACAAAACATGAAGCATGGGCAAAAATAATCAAGGCAATGGCGCATTCTACACGGCTTTTCATTATCGAAGAGCTCCATAAAGGGGAACGCTGTGTGGGAGAGCTCACGGAAATGATTGGCGCAGACACATCGACCGTATCCAAACATTTGAGTGTTTTGAAAAATGCAGGGCTGGTGTTCGATGAAAAAAGAGCAAATTCCATTTATTATAAATTGCGCTGTCCCTGTATCATTGATTTTATGGGGTGCGTAGAAGAGGTGCTGTCGGCCAATGCCAGGGAACATAATGATATTTTGAAATGCTGCGGAAAATAAAGAGGAGCAGGGTATGAAAATAGAAATTTTGGGTGTTGGTTGTGCCAAATGCCATAAGTTGGAAGAAATTGTTCGGGAAATCGTCAGGGCGGAAGGGATTAACGCAAGTATTTCCAAAGTTGAGGATATAAAAAAGATCATGGGCTACGGTGTGATGATGACACCGGCGCTGGTGATTGATGACGAAGTGAAGGCAGTGGGTAAAATACCTTCGGAAAGCGAGATTAAAGGCTGGATTGGCGTCAAATAGAATTCAATAATGGAGGTCCAATATGGATGTAAAGAAAATTGCCCGACAGATGATTAGTCTTCATAAAACCATGTTCGATAATAACTTCCAAACCATGAAGAGCTTCTACGATCAGACGGAAAGAATGGTAAATAAATTGTGTGAAAATTCACCTGTTATTCAAGAAGAAGGCAAGAAAGCGGTTTCTGATTGGATGAAAACCTTTGAAAAAGGCTACGCAGACTTTAAGCGACTTGCTGATGAAAACTTCAAGAAGGTTGAGGCGTATTTTGAAGGAAAGAATGGCCCGAAATCTTAAATTCAGTTTGTTCAGCAAAAATAATGATTTATTGCTTCAATATTAAGGAGATTATTGCACATGAAACTGCGTACAAAGGTGTTGAGCATAGCCATTTTGTTTTTGACGGCTTATGCTGTTCGTACGTTTGTGGTAGATTATCGCTACAAGGCGAAAAATTTTTCCGGCGTGGCCGAGGCAAAACAATTAACAGACGGGAAATCGGGAAAAGCGGTTGTTCCTTTAGTCACCTTTGTAGAAATCGGCGCGGCTAGATGTATTCCCTGCAAGGCCATGCAGCCGATCATGAAAGAAGTGGAAGAAGAATATAAGGGCCAAGTCAATGTTGTCTTTCATGATGTATGGACGACAAAGGGCAGAGCCGATGCCGAGAAATACAATATCAGGATAATTCCTACGCAGGTTTTTCTGGATAAAAACGGCAGGGAATATTTACGGCATGAAGGGTATTTCCCCAAAGCGGATGTGGTCAGGGTTATCAAAATGCAAGGAGTCAGGTAAATGATCGTTGAGTTGTTTACCACGCTTTCGGGAGCGTTGACTCAATCTCCTGAAATAGCCATTGCAGCAGCCTTTACTTGGGGGATGCTGTCGGTGATCCTTTCACCCTGCCATATTGCCTGCATTCCCCTGATCGTCGGTTTTATCGACGGCCAGGGAAACATCACCACTAAGCGAGCCTTCGGCCTTTCGTTACTCTTTGGCTTCGGCATCCTGATTACGATTGGCGTTATTGGGCTTATTACCGGCTTAATGGGTAGAATGGTTGGCGACATCGGCGGCTACGGCAGCTACTTTGTGGCAATTATTTTCTTTGCCATTGGACTTAACCTGATGAGGGTCTTACCGCTCCCTTTTATGGAAGGCGGCGCGAATCCAAATTACAAAAGGAAAGGATTCCTGGCGGCTTTCATTCTGGGGCTTCTATTCGGCATTGCCCTCGGTCCTTGCACCTTCGCTTATATGGCCACCATGCTGGGTATTGTCTTCAGCATTGCTTCCACTCAAATCGTTTTTGCGCTTGCGCTTCTGCTGGCATACGGCATCGGACACTGTATGGTTCTTGTTATTGCCGGCACTTTTACGGAAGTGGTTGAGCATTATCTCCACTGGAGTGAAATATCTCAAGGGGCGGTGATTCTCAAAAAGGTGTGCGGCATACTGGTTATTTTGGGCGGTGTTTATCTGATCGGGCAAAATTTTATATAGAAGGAAAAATAATAATTTAGGAGAGGGTTATGTCTGAACATGTTGCCAGTAAGTTATCATTTTTGGATCGCTTTCTGACACTGTGGATTTTTGCAGCTATGATTCTGGGCGTAGGACTTGGTTATTTTCTTCCCGGTGTTGAGGCCTTCATTAATTCGTTTCAGGTGGGCACAACCAATATTCCCATTGCCGTGGGACTTATTTTGATGATGTACCCGCCGTTTGCCAAAGTGAAATACGAGGACTTGCCTCAGGTTTTTCGCAACGGAAAAATTCTTGGGCTATCGCTTGTGCAAAACTGGTTGATCGGGCCGGTCTTAATGTTCATCCTCGCGATAGTGTTTTTACCGGATAAGCCCGAATACATGGTGGGGCTGATTATGATCGGCCTGGCACGCTGCATTGCGATGGTGATTGTCTGGAACGAACTGGCAAAAGGTAATACGGAATATGCCGCCGGGCTCGTTGCCTTCAACAGCATTTTTCAGGTTCTTTTCTACAGCGTTTTTGCCTGGTTTTTTATTACCGTTTTGCCGCCCTATTTTGGTTTTTCGGGCAGCATTGTGGATGTCAGCATCCGCCAGATTGCCGAAAGCGTATTCATCTATCTGGGGATTCCCTGTATTGCCGGAGCGTTGACCCGGCTCATCGGCGTGAAGCTCATGGGTAAAAAGGAGTATCATTCTCGTTTTGTCCCGCTGATCAGTCCACTCACGCTGATTGCGCTGCTTTTTACTATTGTAGTCATGTTCAGCCTGAAGGGCAATCTGATCATTACGCTGCCGCTCGATGTCGTCCGGATTGCCGTCCCGCTCTTGATTTATTTTGTCGTCATGTTTTTGGTCTCTTTTTATCTGGGCAAAAAAATGGGGGCTGATTATTCGAAAACTTCAACTCTTGCTTTTACGGCGGCCAGCAACAATTTTGAACTGGCCATTGCTGTGGCTATCGCCGTTTTTGGGATAAATTCCGGTGCCGCCTTTGCCGCCGTTATCGGCCCTCTCGTGGAGGTGCCGGTAATGATTGGCCTGGTTAATGTGGCGCTTAAGTTTCAGAAAAAGTATTTTCGAAAATAACCTACTGATACAGGATTCGTCTAAGGTGACAGACATTATCAAAAAATATCGCAACATTATCACCATTGTGCTGGCGTTTACGGGTATCGGGATTATGGCGTATTACGACTATTGTGATACGGCCTGCAATTATCTCCAAGGTGATATATGCGGTATTAATCTTAAATGGATCGGTATTGCTTATATGGCGATGATTATTGTCCTGGCCGCTTCTAAGCAAATGGCGATGATGCGGGCTTTGTTGGCCGCAGGCTTGGGCGTGGAAGCTCACCTGTATGCCTTTCAGGTGCAAAATGATGTCTATTGCCCTTTTTGCCTAGCCTTTTCGGTGATGTTGATTTTGTCGTTTCTTATTAATTATGAAGTTCCGTCCGCATGGCGCGAAAACCGTAGCCGGATGTGGCTCTATTTTTGGGGGGAGGTAAGTTTCCCGATGTTTAAATTGAGTAAATTACCATTGTTATTATTTGGTTTGATTGGTTATTTGACAATTTTATTCACCTTTTCCGGTTCCGTAACGCCTGCTTATGGACAGGATTCCACCATACGCGGTATTCCGTCGCTGGGCAAAGGCCCTTATGAAATTACTATGTTTACCGACTATTTCTGTCCCCCCTGCCACAGAATAGATACAAAAGCCGAACCATTATTGAAAGAACTGTTAGCGACAGGCCGGGTGAAATTGACATTTGTTGACGTGCCCTTTTCTCGTCCCACGCCGCTTTATGCCAAGTACTATCTCTATGCGGTAAATGTCGATTCCGGTATAAACAATGTTTTTCGTGTCCGCAAAATCCTTTTTGATGCGGCGCAAGGCAGAGATATCGAGAAGGAAAAAGATCTGATTGTCTATTTGAAAGAACGAAAAGTTTTATGGAAAGCCTTGGATGAAAAATCAATTTTCCCGCTGCTCAACGGTATAATCAGAAAAAATGGCATTAATTCCACACCTACCTGCACAATCAAGTATTCCTCAACAGATGTAAAAAAGTACATCGGTGATGATAAGATATGGGAGGGATTAACAATATTCCAGAAGCACCTGTCAAAGACGAATAAATAATGTATGGCAGGATTATAGAAAAATGAATATTTTTGTCCGTACCCGATTAGTTTATATTTTGCTCGGCGCCCTCTGTGGCCTGGCCGCTCTTGCGGCCACAAACCATCCGGCTCATAGTGACACAAATGCGCCTGTTTTCACTTCCGACTCCGGTCCCTATGAACTCATCATCTTTTCAGATTATTTTTGCACGCCCTGTCAGAAGGTGGAAAAAGAATGGGAAAAAACTATTGCCGGGCTGATCGAAAGAGGGAATGTCAAAGTTACTTTTGTGGATTTGCCCATCTATAAGCTGACGCCGCTTTATGGTAAATATTTTCTGTATGCCTTTAACGCGGCATCGGACTACAAGGAAGCACTGCGGGCCAGGCAACTGCTGTTTGAAAAAGCCTCGCGTTTCGGCGCCATTACGGAACAGCATCTGGCAAATGCCATGCGGGAGGCAAACATTCCAATTAAGGAATACGATACCAATAAATCATTGGAAAGATACAAGGAAATGATCACAAAGTATAGGGCCCATTCAACGCCAACCTTTGTGTTTATCTATTCACCAGCGGACATTCGCAAATATTCGGGAAGCGAGCTGATCAGAAAAGGTATGGCGGAATTTCTGAATACTTTGGAACAGTAGTGAAAAATATTAAAAGGAGAAAAAAATATGTTTGAAGTAACAGAAAAAGCAAGTGAGATGATCAAGGAATTTCTGAAAAATCAAAAAAATCAGCATGCTATTCGGATTATGCTGCAGGCGGGGTGAGGCGGTTCCTCCCTGGGCATGGCTCTGGATGAGCCTCTTGAAGAAGATATGACCTTCACTGATAGGGATATCAAGTTTGTAATCGACAAGAAATTGTTTGAGGAAGTCAAGCCCATACGTGTTGATTTTATCGAAGCCGCGACCGGTTCCGGCTTTAAACTGACATCGAACCTGGCAGCAGGTGCGGGCTGCTGTGGCACCTGCAGTTGCTGAAGAAGCACAATACTGCAAACGCATTGGGAAGATGAAAGGAATTTAGACGACTATGTCGGAAAACGAGGTAACGCAAATCCGCATCAAAGGAAACCTGGTCGGCATCATCGGACTGCAAAATATTATGGCGGCAATGGCGACAGATTACCAACAAAAGTCCGATGAGTTGATCGGGCCGGAAATGGTCAGGCGACTTGCGGTGAAAAATTACATTCCTGATAGTGCCAGAGCTGACTATGCCAAGGCTTTAGTTCGTGAGTTCAGAAAATTCATGGGACAGCCGGTAGAGGAGGAAGCAATTACCGAGCTTAGCGTAATTATCCTGGGAGAGGGATGTGCGCAGTGCAACCGTCTCGAAACAGATGTCCGGGAGGTAATGGCGCAAATGAATGCACCGGGAGAGATGATCCATATCACCGATGTGCGTGAAATAGGCAAGTTTGGCGTTATGGGCACGCCGGCGCTGGTGATCAACGAAAAAGTTGTCTCTGTTGGTATAATACCGGATAAGAAAAAAATCCGGCGGTGGCTGGAGGAGGCCATAAGGCAGATGCAGACTGGTAAAGCCTGATTTTACATTTCTTGCCCGCAAAGATTTTGGAGGAAATATCTTATGAAAGAATGGCATAAATTGTTATTAATCGCTGCAATATTTCTGGGTGCTTATTACATTCCGTGGGATTCCGTCATTATCCGTCGATCCGGCCTGGAAGCCTTTTTGATGCTGCAGGATTATGCCCGACAGCACGTGCTGACCTGCCTGGTGCCGGCGTTTTTCATCGCCGGGGCGATTAGTACCTTTGTTTCGCAGGCGGCGGTGTTGAAGTATTTCGGTGCGTCCGCCAATAAAATTCTTTCCTATTCGGTGGCCTCCGTTTCCGGTTCGGTGCTCGCTGTTTGCTCCTGTACGGTGTTGCCGCTGTTTGCCGGAATCTATACCCGCGGTGCGGGAATCGGCCCGGCGACCGCCTTTCTGTATTCCGGTCCGGCGATCAATGTGCTGGCCATTATTCTCACCGCCAAGGTATTAGGCTGGCAGCTGGGTCTGGCCCGTGCCATCGGCGCAGTCATTTTTGCGGTTGTCACCGGTCTTTTGATGGCGTTTATTTTCCGCAAAGACGACGCCAGTCGACAGACGGGAGACCTGGTTTTGCCGGAGGATTACCAGTCCAGGTCTCTCTGGCAGGATGCCCTCTACATGCTGACCATGGTGCTGATTCTGGTTTCTGCTTCGTTTGCCCGGCCGACCGCGGACGACGGCGCTGTCTGGAAATTCATCTTCAGCGCCAAATGGTACCTGACAGTGCTGTTTCTGATTGTTTTAGCCGTCATGCTCAAGAAATGGTTCGTCAAAGAAGAACTGAAAGACTGGGTGGAAGCCACCTGGGGGTTCTCCAAACAGATTCTGCCGCTGCTACTGGGGGGCGTGCTTGTAGCGGGATTTCTGCTGGGGCGGCCCGGATATCCGGCGCTGATTCCGGAAACGGCCGTTCAAGCCCTCGTGGGGGGAAATTCCATTGGGGCGAATTTCTTTGCCTCCATCGTCGGCGCGTTCATGTACTTCGCCACGCTCACCGAAGTGCCGATTCTTCAGGGATTGATCGGCTCCGGTATGGGACAGGGCCCGGCGCTCGCGCTGCTTCTGGCCGGCCCCGCACTTTCGCTCCCCAGTATGATTGCCATTGCCGGCATTATGGGTATCAAAAAAACTGCCGTTTACTGTTTCGTTGTGGTTGTTCTGTCAACCATAGCCGGTATGGTATATGGATTGATGATGGCCTGATGTAAGGTAAAGGTTTATAATTGTTTTACTCTATGAACATATAATAAGGAATTTGCTGAAGTATTACGATTAAGGAAAAGAAAGTCAGAGACAACAGTGGTCGAAAAAGAATGCGAATTGATATTACGATCCCGGCAAAGGTATGCAGGGACAAGGTGGCAGGGGTAGACAGGATCATTAATCATTAAAAAACAAAAGGAGAGGAAACATGAAAACAAAAAGAATTGTTGGCTTAATGATCGTCACAGTATTTATTTTAACCGCTTCTTTGGCTATTGCCGGACCCGGCAAATGGGGTGGGCGCGGCAGCGGCGGCTGGGGTATGGGCACGCCTTACCAGGGGGCTTATAACCCCGCCACTGTGGAGACTATCACGGGTGAAGTCCTCGCCGTAGAACAAACGGTGCCCATGAAAAGGATGAATCAGGGACTTGCCCTTACGGTTAAAACTCAAAAAGAGACGGTAACCGTTCATCTTGGCCCGACCTGGTATCTGGAGCGCCTGGATGAAAAAATAGTCAAGGGCGACAAGGTTGAAATAAAGGGTGCACGCACCACTCTGGCGGGTAAACCCATAATACTCGCCGCCGAGGTCAAAAAGGGCGATAAAGTCCTCGTTTTGCGTGATGCCGCCGGTGTTCCCGTATGGGCAGGCTGGGGGATGAGGAGATAGGAAGAGAAAGAGAAGCGAAGGGGGCTGCCAGCAGGTGGCGCCCTTCGCTTGATCCAACTTCATGGCTATTCCGTGGTTGCCGCCGCCGGTGCCTTGCCGCCCGGTAAACTCCTCTATGGGCGAATGCTGGCATCGATACAGGTTTGCTTTAAGCTCCCGTCAAGCGCCGGAGGGATGAGGTTTATGAAAGCACATCTACGATGGGCCGCTTCTAAAAAAGTTTTGACACGCATTATTTTTATATCCCTGTTTATCTGCATTATATCAAGCTCCCTGCTCTGGGCCATGTCCACGGCTGAAGATGTTCATGCCTTTACCCTGAAAAACGGGAAGAAGGAGGATTGTAAGATATGTCTTTAACTATCTATATCGTCAGCGCCGTATCGGTATTTTTCTTTTCGGGACTCCTCGCGATGGCTGGGCTTGGTGCTGCTTTCATTTTCGTACCCCTGTTTTACTATCTCGGGGTTCCACTGGCCGAGGCAGTGCCGACGGCGCTTCTGCTTAATGTCGTGAGCCTGATGTTTGCGACCATAAATTATTATCGCGGAGGCTTGATCAACTGGCGAATCGGTCTGCCGATCATGATCATGGCGGTTTTGCTTGCGCCCCTTGGCGCTCACACGACACCCTTTGTGGACAAACGTCTTTTCCTCGGCATGTTTTCCGCCTTCCTGGTTTTTGCAGGAATTATGATGCTCTTCTATAAGGCAAAGCCACGAACGGCACCATTGAGTCGGACCATCGAATCCGGCGCAGGGGTTGCCGTCGGTTCTGTGGCCGGATTTCTCGGGGGGCTGCTGGGCGTGGGTGGCGGCAATTTTATTGTACCCGTTCTGAACTAGCTGGGCATGGATGCCAAGGTTGCCGCCGGAACCACGGCGATGGTGGTTGTGTTCGCATCTTTATCCGGTTTCCTCGGCCATGTTACCCTGGGCGGACTAAACCCTGTTTTCCTTGTCATCATGGCCGTGATGAGCGCTTTGGGCTCCATCGTCGGTTCACAGATGATGAAGACCAAAATTTCCAGTTCTCAATTGAAAAAAATCATCGGCATGCTGCTCCTGGGAATTGCCGCCAAGATGATTTTTGATATCGTCAAATAAACATATTAAAAAAGGAGGTATTGATTATGACAACGAAACATATTCCACCCGAATGGACCTTTGAGTTTCACGGCCACAAATGCCCCTTCATGCCCCTTGGCTACCGGATGGGTAAGTTAGCCCTTGCCTATCTGGGCATTGAACCTGAAGCGGATCATGGGTTTTTCATTTTTCCGGAAATCGGCGAAGGACACCCTCAGGCCTGCATGATGGACGGGTTGCAGGCGTCAACGGGCGCCACCTATGGGAAGCTCTTGATGGCCAAAACATTTTACGGCAAGCTGGCGGCAACGTTCTATCATCCTCAAAAAGGTGCTGTGCGCTATTCATTGAAGCCGGAATTTATTGACGAGTTCGGAAAATTTGAGTTTTTCGCATATCGTAAAAAAGGGATTGAACCTTCAAAGATACCGGCCGCCATCGCGGAGGAAGTCCTTCAGTGGGTCTATGACCAGCCCGACGATTTTATTTTTAAAGTGGAGGCCAAACCCGACTTCAAGTTCACGCCGGTCCAAGGCTCCTTCAACAAGGCCAAATGCAGCTTGTGTCAGGAATATGTATTCGAACGCTATGTTCGGACCAAGGACGGCCAACCCGTTTGTATTCCCTGTTCGGGCTATGAAAAGCAGGTTATGACTGAGCGTTAAAAACGGAATACGTGGTGGTTCACGCCCTGCGAGAAATGTACTTTGAAACGAATCCGCAGCATTCATTTTTTCCTTTGTCGGGTTGCGGTTCCAGGTATGGGCCTGGTTGCTGTGGATAGAGAACAACGGTGCAGGTGATGTTCGTGTACAATCTCTGTCTGTCCCGTCACCTGTAAAAACAGTTATGGAATTTCCAGATAGATTTGTATCAGGAGGCAAACCATGACTTCAAAAAAGGAAATAGTTGGGCAAATGCTTTCTGAAATCGGTATTCAGATCAATGGACCAAAACGTTGGGACATCCAGGTGCAAGATGAGATATTTTACATCCGCGTGCTGAAGGATGGAAGCCTCGGGCTCGGGGAATCGTATATGGAGGGCTGGTGGGACTGTCCTCATATAGATGAATTCATCTGCCGGCTTCTCAAAGGAAACCTGGAGAAGAAAATCAAAGTAAATCTCCAAATGCTTTTGTTTTATCTTTCCGCCCGGATTTTTAATCTCCAGTCGCCGGGCCGCGCGCATGTCATCGCGCGCAGGCATTACGACCTGGGCAATGATCTCTTCTTTGCTTTCTTAGACCAGCACAATCAATACAGTTGCGCTTATTTTCAGGGGACGGACGATCTGGCGGAAGCCCAGGAAAAAAAGCTCGACCTCATCTGCCGCAAAATGAATTTGCAGCCGGGCGACCATGTTCTGGACATCGGCTGCGGTTGGGGCGGTTTTGCCCGCTATGCCGCCGAACGTTATGAATGCAAGGTAACGGCCGTCAACATCTCGGAAGAACAGATCCGGTTCGCACGGGAGTGCTGTAAGAATCTGCCGGTTACGATCCTTCACGAGGATTACCGGCGGATCCGCGGGAGCTTCGATAAGATCGTCTCTGTCGGCATGTTTGAGCATGTGGGGCTGAAAAACTATAAAGTATTCATGGAGGTCGTCCATCGCAACTTAAAAGAGAAAGGAATCTTTCTGCTCCACACCATTGGCGGCAATGCCTCCGGGGTCAACTGCGATCCCTGGATCAACCGGTATATCTTCCCCAACGGAACGCTGCCCAGTCTCGCCCAGATCGGCAAGGCCGTGGAAGGCCTTTTTGTCATCGAGGACGTTCATAATCTGGCGCCGCACTATAAAGAAACCCTTATGCGCTGGAATGACCGCTTTCAGGAGGCGTGGTCCGGGCTTGCAGAAAGGTATGACCGAACTTTCAAGAGAATGTGGGAATACTATCTCCTCTCCTGCGCCGGGGCCTTCTGTGCACGGCAGATTCAGGTCTGGCAGATCGTCATGACCAAAGTGGGCGCAGATCAACCGCCGTGCCGTTATGGTGAAGAGGGGGCAAATGCTCGGCACAGTGAAACAACTTTCTGCTGATGGGGGAATCATGGCGGAGAAAATAATCATTTACGGCACCGATACGTGTCCTTTTTGTAATCAGGTGCGTAGTGTATACAACTACCATTAACTTACAGTGCAGGCTGGATTATGAGTTCAAAGTCGATATCAAGTTTGAATTTACTTCAGATATTTGATGAATATTCCCGTAAAAAACATTATGGTTGTGACCAGGAGTGGTACGCTTCCGAATGGCAACGTCTTTCGGGATGCGGTCCCACCGCAGTATGTAATATCATCTATTATCTAAATAAGACCCGGCCTGCTTTCGGAATAAAACAAAGTTGCGATACCAAAGAAACCTCTGTGTCTTTTATGGAAGAAATTTGGGAATATGTTACCCCGACAATTAAGGGCATACCGACAACTAAAATGTTTTATGAAGCCGTGCTTGCCTACACGAAAGCAAAGGGACTGAATGTCGAATATAGCTTTTGCGACGTGCCCGAAGACAAGTCAATCCGTCCTGAATTAGCTGATTTGGTGATTTTTATAGAAGAGGCGTTGTTAAAAGATGTTCCTATAGCATTTCTGAATTTATGCAATGGCGATGAGAATAACCTGGAACCATGGCATTGGGTTACAATCATTTCGCTTGATTATACCGAAAATGAAAACAGTGTGTTCGTAAATATTCTGGATGGCGGATTGATTAAGAAAATTGATCTTTCGTTATGGTACAATACAACGACACTCGGTGGTGGATTTGTTTATTTTACCACTGTAACTGAACTATGTTCATAAAAATAAGGGGGTGTATTCAGTGGATCAGGATTTTATGGAAGTAATGTACGACAAATTTGTTTTCAGGGTAAAGAAGGGATACCTCTACCATGCCGGTGAATGCTGGGCAAAGGAAGAAGATGGCATTGTTACGGTCGGCCTGACGGACTTTCTGCAGAAGACCGCCGGCGATGTAGCGTTTTTAGAGGCGCCGGAAGCAGGGGTGGAAGTGGCCCAGGGTGGAGATGCCGGGGTTATTGAAACCATCAAAACCACCGTTACCCTCGTTTCACCGGCAAGTGGTGTAATCCTGGAAATTAACGCCGCCCTTGAAGACAGCCCGCAGTTGATAAACACGGACCCTTACGGCGAAGGATGGGTATTCAAGCTAAAACCCGCCGACTGGGAGAAGGATAAAAAAGCATTAATGAATGATGCGGCTTACTTCCCTATGATGGAAGAGAAAATCAAAAAAGAAATGGAGAAGAAGTCAAGCTGATTTCGGGAGGGAAAAGAATGGATAAAAAAGTAGTCATAATGCCATGCAGCGGCATCGGCAAGGCCTTGGGCGAGGTCGCCCGACAGGCCACCTACGAAGTAGCGGAAGAACTGCGGCCAGAGGATGTCGCTACGGCCTGCCTGGCCCGGTTGATGATCGACGATCCAGACACTCAAGCGCTGGTAAAAGAAAATTTAGTCATTACCATCGACGGGTGTACCGCTGACTGTGCCCGCCATAATGTTGAATCTTCCGGAAAACAGGTGGACAGCGCCCTGAGGGTTATCGATACCCTTAAGGCACACCGGGATTTGAAGCCCCAGGGTGTACTCGAACTGGGCGAACCGGGACTCAAGCTCGTGCACGTCCTGGCGGAAAGGCTGGCGGAAGAAGTAGATTGTTTAAAGAGAAAGGAGTGACGGACATTATGGTATCATTAACACCTAAAGTGGGCATTATCCCCTGCAACGGCGAGGGTATCTGTGAGGGTTCCCTGACCCGCTTCGCCTGTCGCAAGGTGCTGGATAAACTGCGGCCTGATAAAACCGTTACCATTTGCCTGCCCCTCTTTATTGCCGGCGGCAAAGAGGAACGCGGATTTGCCAAAAATTTCCCTACTATCACTGTGGACGGCTGCGACAAACGTTGTGCACAAATAAGCACCGAAAAGCTCAGCGGTAAACCACGCTGCTCCATTGTGGTATCCGATCTGCTCCAGCAACACGGCATCGAACCGCCCAAGTCCCGACGGAAGCTCACGGAAGAGGATCAAGCCGCCATTGATGTGGTGGCCGAAGAGATTGCAAAAAATGTAGATGAAATTCTGAAAAATGGTTAGGGGGTAACAAATGCCGATATATACCAACAAAGTGATCTGGGCTGGCGGGCATCTCGGGCATACCCATTGCGAAAACGGCATCGAGATGGATTTTTCCTCTCCCCCGACCCTGCACGGCCATACGGATATTATGACGCCCGAGGACGCCTACATGATGGCGGTAAACACCTGCGTTCATATGATGGTGATCTGGGCGGCGGAGCGCTTCAAGCTGGACTTGGTTTCCTTTGAGTGTGCCGCCGAAGGTGAGGTGGAAGAGTTCATCGACAAGACCTCCTGGTTTAAAAAGGTGGTCATGCATCCCCGGATCAAGATTCGCGGCAGCTCTGAGGGTGTGGTAAAAAGGGCGCTCCAGATGGCCCGTAAATACTCCACCATTGCCGAATCGCTGAAGAGCGAGATCGTCATCGAGCCGGAAATCGAAATCATCAAATGACGGGAGATTGCACCGATGCATGAAGAAGTATTTGACGTGGTTTTTCTGGGCGGCGGACCCGCCGGGTATCAGGGCGCCATTCGCGCCGCCCAACTGGGGCGGCGGGTGGCCGTGGTGGAATCCCGTGATCTGGGCGGGGTGTGTTTAAACCGTGGCTGTATTCCCACCAAGACCATCAAGGCATCGGTGGATTTGCTGCACCGGGCCAGACGGGCGAAGGACTATGGCCTCGAAATTGATGGCATAGTTCGTCCGAACATCAGGGCGATCATTGCCCGCAAGGAAAAAGTGGTCGGTCTCCTGCGGGGCGGGGTGGCCCAGCTCTTCCGGGGCAACGGCATAGCCCTGTATGAAGGCCGTGGACAACTTGTTTCACCCGATGAACTGGTGGTCGAAAGCAAAAATGATACGGTACGGCTGAAAACAAAAAAGGTGGTCCTTGCCACCGGCTCCCGCCCGTTTCTGCCCGGCCCCTTTGCCGGTGACATGCAGGGCGTACTGACCACCGACGACATACTGAATATCAGTGCCATACCGCAATCCCTTATAATCGTCGGGGCCGGAGCCATTGGGGTAGAAATGGCCTCGATCATGGCGGAACTGCGCAGCACGGTGACCCTGCTGGAAATGGAGGAGCGCATCCTGCCCCGGGAAGACGCTGAGATGTCGGCTTACCTCACCAGGATGCTGAAGAGGCAAAAGATCAAAATCATTACCGGTATTTCCGTAACAGCGATGGAAGCCGGCGCAAAAGTCAGGCTGACTCTGTCCGACGGACGTATGGTGGAAGGGGACGCTGTCCTGGTGGCGTCCGGCCGGAAACCCAATATCGAAGAAATAGGACTTGCTGAAGCCGGATTGGAGCTGAATAACGGCCATTTGGTAGTTGACGATAGAATGGAAACTGCAATACCGGGTATATACGCTGCCGGTGACATAACCGGCGGTTGGCTGCTGGCGCATGTTGCCTTTGCCGAAGGCATTGCGGCGGCGGAGAACGCCTCCGGCCTGGAAAGCCGGATGGACTACCGGGTGGTGCCACGGTGTATTTTCAGCATCCCCGAGTACGGTGCAGTAGGTCTTGCCGAAGAAGAAGCAAAAAAGAGCTTCCCAGCCATATCCTTTAACTTTCCCCTGAAATCTCTGGGTATGGCTCAGGCCATGGGCGAGTGGGAAGGCATGATTAAATTAGTGATTAATGAAAAGACCGGGGAAATTCTCGGTGGCCATGTTATTGGGCCCCACGCCGGCGATCTTATCGCTGAAATAGCCTTGGCCATGCGACACGGCATTCCCGCCCGGGGGATCGTGGAGACCATCCACACCCATCCTACCCTGTCGGAAGGCGTGCTGGAAGTAGCCCAGGCCGCCTGCGGGCAGGCCATCCACATTCTGCCGACGAAAGGTTAATATGGATGAAAGAAAACCTTTAGTTTTGCCGCCACCCTGGCTGATTGAACTGATCCGACAGGCAAAAACAAAGAGCAACCCGGTGTCTCATCGTTTTATCCGCGAGAAACTTGCCTGCTTTGACCTTAACACGGTGTGCGATGGCGCCTCCTGTCCCAACCGGGGCAGTTGCTTTTCCCGGGGAACGGTTACCTTTATGATTCTCGGTAACAACTGCACCAGAAACTGCAAGTTCTGTGCGGTAAGCCATGGTCGCCCCCCAGATGTGGACCCGGAGGAACCACTGCGTCTTAGAACCGCGGTAGAAAATCTTGGTTTGACTCATGTCGTGGTCACCTCTGTTACCAGGGACGATCTGCCCGACGGAGGGGCGGGCCAATTTGCAAAGGTGATTGAGGGGCTTCATGCCATCGGTCATCATCCCACTGTTGAGGTGCTGACTCCCGATTTCAACGGATCGCTTACTGCCCTCAATACCGTGCTGAAGGCCAAGCCGGAGGTTTTTAGTCACAATGTAGAGACGGTGCCGCGGCTTTACCAGACGGTGCGGCCGGCTGCCCAATACCGGCGATCTCTGGATTTGTTGGCCGAGGCGGTCAAAAAGAGCCGATTCAGTACCGTGGTGAAAACCGGCCTGATGCTGGGCATGGGAGAGGAGCGAGGAGAAGTGGCGGCCGTGCTGAAGGACCTTCGGGCAGCCGGGGTGACTATGTTGACCATCGGACAGTACCTGGCTCCTTCGTTGTGGCACCAGCCGGTCAGCCGTTATGTAACGCTCGAGGAGTTTAACGAATGGGCCTGCTTAGCCCGGAGCATGGGCTTTAAAAGTGTGGCCTCCGGACCACTTGTACGCAGTTCCTACCATGCCGCCGATTACTACCGGGAGATGCAGGCGGCGGAGATTTAATGGCGGTCGATCAGGAACATGCTCATAATCAATATAGCAAAATATCCACAAGATAACCGGCCGCGATTGCTATTGCAAAAACATTTAATGCGAAAGCAATGATCAGCTTCTTTTTGAACATGGAACCAAGAATGATCAACTCCGGTATGCTCGCTCCCGCGCCGCCGATTACCAACGCCAGGACTGTCCCGACTCCCATGCCCTTACCCACAAGGGCGGCAGCTATCGGAATAACGGTTTCCGCCCGGATATACATGGGCACGCCAATCGCCGCTGCGATGGGAATAGACCAGGGGTTTCCAGGACCTGCTAATCTGACGACGAGGTCCTGCGGGAAAAAACCATAGATGAAGGCGCCGATGCCTGCACCCAGCACAAGATACCAGAACACGCCCTTAAAGGTATCAACGGCGGACAGCGATGCGCTTTTCAGCTTTTCCTTAAAGGGCGCGCGCGGTGCCTCCACCGGTTCAAGGTTAACGGAACAGCATGATGACTCAATAATTGGCAATGTCATCAAAGTCAGGGGTTGTGCGCTGTCCGAGGAGCAGCAACAGGCTGCCGCAGGCTGGATTTTCAAGAGTCCTGCATCTGAATCTGTCTCCTTCGTACAACAGGACGTCTCAAAATTCATCAGGGGTTTGACCTGCTTTTCCATTCCCAATTCCGAAAGCAGTGCCGCCATCGCCATGGAACCGAAAAAGGTCATCACGATATAAACCACCGTGACTTTAAAGCCGAGCAAAGTAAACAAAAGCGCGATAATTATAGGATTGAGAACCGGGGAAGAAAAAAGAAACGCCATCGTGGGGCCAAAGGGAACACCGCCCTTGAGCAGGCCAGCCGTTATGGGAACGGTGGAACACGAGCAGAAAGGGGTTAGAGCACCCAGACCCGCACCCAGAAAATATTGCACCCATGTAAATTTGTTGGACAGATAATCCCTTACGCGGGAGGGCGGGAGATATTCCATCAGCAATCCAATGATAAAAGAAACGACAATAAATATAAGGATGAGCTCTCCCGCAATCACCAGAAAAAATTTGCCTGCAGTGATAAAATTATTCAGACCAAACATTTGCCTTGCCTCCCTTGTTCTTAATTTATAATAGTTGAAAATTTCAACTTTTTGTTGCTGCTGTGCTCATTACTTTTACCGATTTTTGCTGCTCGTCGCCTCTTGTAATCTGATTAAGCGCCGTTTCGACAAAGGCGCGCAGGCCGATTAGAAGTATTTGACGCATGTCCGGGGTCATGGCCGATAGAATCGCCGCCATTCTTTTTGCAGGCTCTTCCGTTAACCTTGATATGAGCGATTTTCCTTCTTCCGACAATTGGACACAGCATACTCGTCCATCATTTTGATCGTTTATTCGATGCACCAGCTTTTTTTCTTCAAGGCGTCTGACAATGCGGGTTGCGCCGCTTTTAGTCACAGCTATGCTTTTGGCAACATCCTGCATTGTGCACTTGTCCAGGCGCAGCACGGTGCGCAAGGCGCGATACTCACCATGGGAAATATTTTCACAACAAACTCCGTCCATATTATGTGAACCGAAATCATAAGTCATATCTTCAATTAGTTCAGCTAATTGCCTGATCTGTTCGTCCATTAACCCATCCTCCGTCGCCCGCAATATTTCAATGATTGAGGAATCAATCGACAGCTTCTCTCATAATTTAGTTGATCATCAGGCTCATCTGAAATGCGGCTTTTTTGTGCTATATTCTTCCGGCAGGGAGGCCGGTTATCCACCTGCTGCCGGAAAGCGAGAATTGCTGTTTCGCTGCCCGTCTGTTTTGTGGTAATGTTTTGGAGAATGTTTATCCTTCCAGGGCCAGCACGATGCTGATAAATTTTGACTAGAGAATTATTGAGTTATGCCGACAGACAGCGCCGAGATAAAAGAGACAGTTTTTGCCGACAGCAACCAGTTTTTTAGCGCCTTGCTGCGGGATATTGATGAGGCTGTTGCGCATATTGATTTGGAAACCTACATTTATGATCTGGATCCGTTGGGCCGGGAAGTCGCGGAACATCTTGCGGCGGCGAGTCGCCGGGGCGTTTCCGTTCGCCTTCTTGTGGACGGCGTCGGTTCTTTGACGTCCGGCAGCGCACTGGCCCGGCAACTGAGTGCCGACGGTGTGCAAGTCCGTATTTTCAATCCTCTCCCCTGGAATGTCCATCATTGGGCCTGGGCTGTGCCTCGTCTGCCCTGGATCGTCCGGCTGCAACATCTGCTGGACGTCATGTACAGACGCAATCACCGTAAAACATGCATAATCGACCGGCGGATAATCTGGATCGGCAGCTTTAACATTTCCCGGAGCCACCTTCCTGAAGAGCAGGGCGGTCAGAATTGGCGCGATACCGCCATACGGCTGGAGGGAGTGGATACGGAAAATCTGCAGAATGCCTTTAACAGCACCTGGGAGAATGACCGGTCTTTGATTCCCCGGCGGACGTTTTCTCCCGACGCTATCCGCTTGAACAACAGGCATCGGCGCAAGCTGCGGATTGATTTGCTGCGGCGCATGGCCCGGACTTCTTCGCGTGTCTGGATCACCAATGCTTATTTTGTCCCCAGTAATTTATTGCTGCGCTATCTAAAGAAAGCGGCGCGGCGCGGCGTTGATGTGCGCATACTTCTTCCCGGAACATCCGATGTGTTTTTCATGCCGTTGGTGTCGGCCATGTTTTACAGAAATCTGCTGACGGCCGGTGTGCGGATCTACGAATATGCGGACGGCATGCTGCATGCAAAACTTATGATCCTGGACGACTGGATGACTGTAGGCTCCACCAACATCGACTATATCAGTTTGTACCATAACCTGGAAGTGGAGGCAGTAGTTGCTTTGCCGCAGACCAAGAAAGTTCTGGAAGATCAGTTTCTTCATGATCTGACCAGAGCCAAAGAGATAGCAATTGATCATTTGCCGCAGTATCCCCGGTGGAAAAAAATTCTGGGGCAGGTTCTCCTGAGCCTGAAACGCTGGCTGTAATTCCCTTATTAGTCTAGATTATCATTGACATTGTGCTGAAAAATATGCTCTTGTTGCCGGACTAGTCAGGGAGAACCAAACTTGAAAAAAAGCAAAACAAGCTTCTTTTGCCAGCATTGCGGCTACATGTCGCCCAAGTGGCTGGGCAAGTGCCCGTCCTGCGACGGCTGGAACTGCTTTGCCGAAGAACTGATTGCGGATCAGGATGCGGAAAGCCGCGCCGACATGAAGTTTGGCGGCAAGCCCCTGCAGATTGAAGATATTCCCGCTGAAGAAGGCAACAGGACTGTTACCGGCATAACGGAAATAGACCGCGTTCTGGGAGGCGGCATTGTCGCCGGATCGGCGATTCTGGTCGGCGGCGAGCCCGGAATCGGCAAGTCGACGCTGCTTCTGCAGATGATGCACCGGCTGGCGGAAAAAGGGTTAAAAGTTCTCTACGTCTCCGGTGAAGAATCGGCGCAGCAGATTAAACTGCGCAGCAACCGCATTGGCGCATCGTGCAAAGATTTATTGGTGCTGGTGGAGATTTCCCTGGAAAGGATTCAGGAGCAGATAAAAGCTGTTCAGCCCGGCATAGTTGTTATTGATTCCATTCAAACAGTCTATTCGGCGGACCTGATGTCCGCGCCGGGCAGCGTCGGCCAGGTGCGGGAAGCATCCTCAAAGATGATTTTGTTTTCCAAAAAGCATGGCATTCCTGTCTTTCTCATAGGCCATGTGACGAAAGACGGCTCCATTGCCGGCCCTAAAGTCCTGGAGCACATGGTCGATACGGTTCTGTATTTTGAGGGTGATTCCGGCCATGCTTACCGGATTATCCGCAGCATTAAAAATCGCTTTGGTCCGGCCAATGAAATCGGCGTCTTTGAAATGCAGGACAGGGGATTGAAAGAAGTGCCCAATCCTTCGGCTTTTTTTCTGGCCGAGCGGCCGGAAAATGTTGCGGGATCAGTTGTTGTGCCCAGTCTGGAAGGAACCAGGCCGATTCTGGTGGAGATTCAAGCTTTGGTCAGTGCCACCAATCTGGGAACGCCCCGGCGTACAGCCATCGGCGTCGATCACAACCGGGTTTCCCTTTTGATCGCCGTACTCGACAAGATTTGCGGTCTGCATTTAAGCGGCTCGGATGTGTTTATAAATGTCGCCGGAGGTGTCCGGGTGGAAGAACCGGCGGTTGATCTCGGCATCGTTGCGGCCATGGCGTCAAGCTTCCTGGATCGTCCTATTGATCCGCATACGGTCGTTTTGGGCGAAGTCGGGCTCGCGGGCGAAGTGCGGGCTGTTTCGCAAATGGACTTAAGAATCAGGGAAGCCGCGAGGCTTGGTTTCAGCCGTGCTCTGGCGCCAAAAACAAACGCGGTTCATTTAATGAAAACAGCGAAAATGGAAATTTGTGCCGTCAGTTCCCTGAAAGAATTACTGGAAAACATTTTCTAAAAAAATCAGCACTTTAAAAAACAAGAAAAATTTTTCAAAAACCTTGACACGGCGAAAATAGTGCATAATATAGCGCCGCTAAACCATTAAATTATATAAATTAAAAAATAAAGAGAAAAGGAGAGAAATAGCATGAAAATCAGACCTTTACAGGATAGAGTGCTTGTGAGACGTGTGGAAGAAGACCAAAAAACCAAGGGGGGGATTATCATCCCGGATGCAGCCAAAGAAAAACCGATTGAAGGAGAAGTTATTGCTGTCGGTAAGGGGAAAGTAGCCTCTGATGGGAAGCTGATCAAAATGGATATCAAAGAAGGCGACAAAATTCTTTTCAACAAATATGCCGGAACCGATGTCAAGATTGATGGCGAAGAATTTGTGATCATGAGAGAAGACGACATTGTAGGCGTTATCGAAAAATAATAATATTAAGAATATAAGAAGGAGGAATACAAACGATGCCAGCAAAAATACTTCTTTATGATGAAGAAGCTAGAAAATCGATGCTCAAGGGTGTCAACACCCTGGCGGATGCAGTGAAAGTAACTCTTGGCCCGAAAGGCCGCAATGTAATCATTGATAAAACTTTCGGTTCACCTAATGTAACAAAAGACGGTGTAACAGTGGCCAAAGAAATTGAATTGGAAGACAAATTTGAGAACATGGGCGCCCAGATGGTGAAAGAAGTCGCCAGCAAAACCAGCGATGTCGCCGGCGACGGCACCACCACCGCAACTCTCCTCGCGCAGGCCATTTACCGCGAAGGCGTTAAAGCCGTCGCCGCCGGCAGCAACCCGATGGATATCAAGAGAGGCATTGATAAAGCCGTTGAAGTTGTTGTTGCAGAACTCGGCAAAATGAGCAAACCCACCAAAGATCAAAAAGAAATTGCCCAGGTTGGCACAATCTCCGCCAATAACGATGAAACAATCGGCAATATTATTGCAGAGGCCATGGGGAAAGTCGGTAAAGAGGGTGTTATTACTGTTGAAGAAGCCAAAGGTCTCGAAACGGAGCTGGAAATCGTAGAAGGTATGCAGTTTGATCGCGGTTACCTTTCTCCTTACTTTGTTACCAACGCCGACAAGATGCTTGTTGCGCTGGAAGACGCTTTGATTTTAGTCTACGAAAAGAAAATCAGCGGCATGAAAGACATGCTCCCCATTCTGGAGCAAGTTGCCAAGACGAACCGTCCGTTGCTGATCATTGCCGAAGACATCGAAGGCGAAGCGCTGGCGACACTGGTCGTCAATAAGATTCGTGGTACCCTGCATGTGGCTGCCGTTAAAGCTCCCGGCTTCGGCGATCGCCGCAAGGCCATGCTCGAAGACATCGCCATCCTCACAGGCGGCGTAATGATTACCGAAGAACTAGGCTTTAAACTGGAAAACGTTAAACTCGAAGATTTAGGACGCGCCAAAAAAATTACGATTGATAAAGATAATACAACTATTATCGACGGCGCCGGCAAGCGTGCTGATCTCGAAGCCCGTGTCAAACAAATCCGTTCCCAGATCGAGGAAACCACTTCCGAATACGATCGTGAAAAATTACAGGAACGTCTGGCTAAATTAGTCGGCGGCGTCGCCGTAATTAAAGTCGGTGCCGCAACTGAAGCCGAAATGAAAGAAAAGAAAGCCCGCGTGGAAGATGCACTGCATGCTACCCGCGCCGCCGTTGAAGAAGGAATTGTCCCCGGCGGTGGTGTTGCTTATCTGCGCACTCTGCCTGCTTTGGCCAAACTTATCCTCGAGGGTGATGAAAATGTCGGCCTGAACATCGTGAAGAAAGCAATCGAAGAACCGATGAAAATGATTGCCGCCAACGCCGGTCTGGAAGGGACTATCGTTGTAGAAAAAGTAAAAGAGAAGAAGGGCGCTTTTGGTTTCAATGCCCGCACCGACGTTTACGAAGATATGATCGCAGCCGGTGTTATTGATCCGACCAAGGTTACCCGCTTTGCCCTGCAGAATGCAGCCTCCGTCTCTTCCTTGCTGTTGACCACGCAGTGCATGATCGCGGATAAGCCCGAAGAGAAGGGCGCCGGTGGTGGCATGCCCGGAATGCCTCCTGGAATGGGCGGTATGGGAATGGGAATGTAAGAAGTGATAAAGCCTGAAGACTGAAGCTAAAGGTTAGATTATTAAAGCCCCTTGTTCAAACGGACAAGGGGCTTTTTTATTGTGATTTTCATTCAAGGATCTTTATGATAAACACAAAGGAAAAATACTGATACCACGTTGCATTCAAAGCATAACGAGGCGGCAAGGAGGAGACGCCGCAGGCGTATTATTAATACGTTGAGGAAGCTGACGACGCAGCCAACAAAGTTAGGCAAAGAAGGCAATGTGCTATGATGAAGAGGCAGCATTATTAAAGACAATAAATATTACCCTTCTTCCAAAAAAATATTTGCCGCAAAAAAACGCCGGACGAAACCTCATCCGCCGGCAATGAAGCCGGAGATCGATCCCGCACTGAAAAGTGTCCTGGCGCGGATCGGCAAGCCTCGTAAGACTCCTTTTGTTCCCGACGATTTTCAGAAAGACGCGCTGCAGGCGATAAAAGAAACCGACTGCCTGGTTATCGCTCCCACCGGTTCCGGTAAAACCTGGATCGCCCGCGAAGCCATTTTATCGGTGCTGAAAAAAGGCGGCAGGTCCTGGTATGCCTCTCCGCTAAAAGCGCTTTCCAATTCCAAATGGATTGAATTTGGCCTGCATTTTGATGCGAAAAACGTTGGCATTATCACCGGTGACACCAAGGAAAATACGGATGCTCCGATAATTGTCGGTACAACGGAAATACTGCGCAATCAGCTTTACGACGCCATGCATGAAGGGCGCAATCTGGATTTCGATCTGGTCATTCTCGACGAGGTCCACTTTCTCGGAGATATTGAACGCGGTGTTGTCTGGGAGGAAGTCATGACTTACCTGCCGGTGCGGATTAACCTGCTTCTTCTTTCCGCAACCATCGGCAACGGCAAAGAAATTGCCCGCTGGCTGGAAGAAATTCGCAACAAGCGCTGCTTAGTTATTAATGAAGAAAAACGGCCGGTGCCGCTTTATCCTCTCTTTCTGCATCCATCCGGCAGGCTGCTTCCTTTGCTGAAAGGAAAAAGCCTTTCCTCGCCGGTCGCTGATTTTTTAAGAAAATCTTCGGAAAAATATAACATGCGCCGACGCAAGCCTGAATACGGCGGTATCATCAGAATTCTGGAGCAGTTCAGGCTTCTGCCGGCGATATTTTTTTTAAAATCGCGCGCGGAATGCGACGCCGCCCTGACGGCAAAAGAGTTTGTTGCGCCTCTGCCTTATTCCGAAGAATTTAACGATTCTTTAGAGGAATTGCTGACAAGGTTCCCCGCTCTGCAAAACCATCGGCAGTTAAAAGCGCTGAAATCATTCGGTATTGCTGCACATCACGGAGGTCAGTTGCCGGCCTGGAAATTACTGGTGGAAGAAATGATGAACAGAGGGCACCTGCGGGCTATCTTCGCCACATCGACAATCGCCGCGGGAGTTAATTTTCCGGCGCGGACAATCGTCCTTTTTAATTCGGATTTATACAACGGCCATGATTTCCTGCCGATGTCGGCTACCGAATTTCGCCAAATGACGGGGCGGGCGGGAAGGCGCGGCCAGGACAAAATCGGCTTTATGCTGGCGATACCCGGAAAATTTATGGATATCATCCACATCCGGCGGTTATTGTTTAAGGCGCCGGAGGATATTTTAAGCCAGTTGAAAAATGACTTTGGCATGATCCTGAATCTGCTGATGTCGCAGACACCGTCCGATATCCAGGATATATTTGAAAGATCGCTGGCGGCCTATCAGCAAAATGAGCGCCATCACAATTTAACAAACAAAGCGGCAAAAATGCTGTGGGTTGATTTTTGCCGATATCTGGATTTTTTGCAGGCGGAAGGTTTTGTGATGGAAAACGGCAGACTCACTGACGACGGCTACTGGGCCGCCAGATTGCGCCTTGATTCTCCGCTGCTGGTCGCAGAATGTCTGCGGCAGCAGGCTTTTCCGGAGCAAAACGAAAAAATTATGGCGGCGGTCGTTTCTCTTTTTGCTTATGACCGTGACAGTGAAATCAGCGTGGCGCCGAAGGACGTACCGCCAAAACTGGCTCTGGCGTTAAAGAAGGTGCTGCTTGCCGTCGGGCCGCTGGTGCGCCGTCTCGATGCGGCGGGATTTCCCACGGCGAAAATTTATCCTGCGGTGGGAGTCGCCATGTATTTCTGGGCGCAGGGCCGCAGTTGGGAAAGTGTCGTTAAAGCGACGGGATTCGCCGAGGGCGATCTGGCGATGCTGGTTCTGCGCACTGCTGACAGCCTGCGGCAAATTGCCGCTTTGAAAGATACGCACCCGGATATCGCCGCCTGCGCTTATCGGGCGAGGGAGGCGATTCTCAGAGAACCGGTCCTCTTCCTCTAGCCGGGCTGTTGAAAACGACTCATCTACTTTGTTGCGCTGCGGCGTATGTCAAAATACGCCTCACTCCGAAGGCCTTGCGCTCCGCGTATCTGAGCCGTTTTGAACAGACCCGAGAGATGGTACGTCTCACTCCTCAGGACTCGGGGGCCTTGCATCTGGACACGTTTGAATAGTCCTGAAAACGGTGTGTTGAAATGACCGTATAGAAATGTTGTCATTGGAGCCCAAAGGGCGACGAAATGGCATCAAAGATCAGGAATATCTCATGCTCAAAGTGGTTGCTTCATTTATCAAGGAACAGAAAACCCTGAAGAACCAAAAATATTATCTTCGGAAACTTGCCGAAGGCAAAGCCAAGAAGCTTGTTTTGAACAATGTGGCTAATAAGCTTATAAAAATAGCCTGCGCTATGTTAAAGAGCAATTCGCGGTATATAAGCACTTATCGCTCTGTGAATCAAATGTGCTTAATTTCCGCTTGACAAAGTCATAGTGTTCGCAATGACAGAGTGTAGAATATGGAAAAATTAAAAATTGTCACTGATTTTGTTCCGTCGGGTGATCAGCCACGGGCTATCGATGCGTTGGCGGACGGTGTTGCCACGGGCAGGCAGCATCAGGTACTGCTGGGTGTTACCGGCTCCGGTAAGACTTTTACAGTTGCCAATGTAATTGAACGCGTACAGCGTCCGACGCTGATTATTGCGCATAACAAGACGCTGGCCGCGCAGTTGTATGAAGAATTCAAAAGCCTCTTTCCCGATAATGCCGTCGAATATTTTGTCAGCTATTACGACTACTATCAGCCGGAAGCCTATCTGCCGGTAACCGACACTTATATTGAAAAAGATTCGGCTATCAATGAGGAAATAGACAAACTGCGTCATGCGGCTACCCACGCTCTGCTGACCCGCCGCGATGTTATTATCGTCGCCAGCGTTTCCTGCATCTATGGCCTGGGGTCGCCGGAGGCGTATCTGGGCATGATCGTGCAACTGGAAGTCGGCCTGGATATTCCCCGCGAGGAGATTTTAAAGCGCCTCGTGGAAATACAATATGAACGCAATGATATTGATTTTCATCGCGGGACGTTCCGCGTGCGGGGGGACGTGGTGGAAATATTTCCGCCCTATGAAGATGAAAAGGCGCTGCGGGTGGAGTTTTTTGGTGACACCATAGAATCCATGACGCTCATCGATCCGTTGCGCGGCAAAAAGCTGGGCGCAGTGCATAGAACGGCGATCTACCCCGGCAGCCATTATGTGAGCACACGCGAGAATCTGCAAAGAGCGACGTCCGACATCAGGGTGGAGCTGGCGCAGAGATTGACGGAATTAAAAGCGCAAAACAAACTGCTGGAAGCGCAGCGTCTGGAACAGCGCACCAACTTTGATCTGGAGATGATGGAGGAGATGGGCTACTGCCAGGGCATTGAAAATTATTCCCGCCATCTGACCGGAAGAAAGCCGGGAGAGCCGCCGCCGACGCTCATGGAATATCTGCCGCATGACGCCCTGATCGTCATTGATGAGAGTCATGCGACGTTGCCGCAACTGGCCGGCATGTACCGCGGCGACCGGTCGCGCAAGGAAACGCTGGTGCAATACGGTTTTCGCCTGCCTTCGGCGCTGGATAACCGTCCGCTCACCTTTGAAGAATACGAAGCTCTGCCCAATCAAAGAATATATATTTCGGCCACGCCCGCCGTTTACGAAATGGAAAAGGCGGGAGGCGTCCGGGTGGAGCAAATCATCCGTCCGACCGGCCTGATGGATCCCGAAATAGAAATCAAACCGGCCCAGCATCAGGTTGATGATCTGCTCGAAGAAATACGGCAGCGTGTTAAAAAGCAGGAAAGGGTTCTGGTTACCACGTTGACTAAGAGAATGGCGGAGAATCTGACCGACTACTACGCCGGGCTCAATATTCGTGTGCGTTATCTGCATTCCGATATTCATACGCTGGAGCGCGTCAGTCTCATCCGCGATTTGCGTCTGGGCGAATTCGACGTCTTGATCGGCGTCAATCTTTTGCGGGAAGGTCTGGATATCCCCGAAGTTTCGCTGGTGGCGATACTGGATGCGGATAAAGAGGGCTTCCTGCGTTCCGAGCGTTCGCTCATTCAGACCAGTGGACGCGCCGCGCGCAACGTCGGCGGCAAGGTTATTATGTACGCCGATAAAATCACCCGATCCATTCAGGCCTGTCTTAATGAAACAAAACGCCGCCGCGCCATTCAGGCTAAGTTTAATGAAGATAACAATATCACACCGGAAACTATTAAGAAGTCGATCAGCAATGTGCTCGGTTCCATCTATGAAGCCGATTACATGACCGTTCCGGTGGATACCGGAGGCAGGGCCGTTTCCGTGAAAGAAGAAGACCTGCCGGCGCTCATTAAGAATCTGACGGCGGAAATGAAGCAGGCCGCTAAAAATCTGGAATTCGAAAAAGCCGCCGCTCTGCGCGATGAAATCAAAGAGCTCAACAAGATTTTAGTGGAGATGGGTTAGCGCTGCACGGGACAATTCCATTTTCCAATCAATGATGCCACGGCGGCGGCTCGACCTCCCCCAACCACCTCCAAAGGGGGACAGAGGCGACGAGGCATATTATACATATGGGGAATCAGTTTGCCCATAAATGGCGGTTCGCCGGCGTAAAAGAACGCTGCGCGGGTTTGCCGCTGGTTCTTGCTTTGGGAGAAAAGTGGCTCCGTCCGTTGCTATTGCGCGTAGTTCCGCCATTGACTTGTCTGGACGGCATGCTGATGGTTAACCCGTCAATACTGCGGTATTCCAGTTTTTTACCGAGTACTCTTTTTAAGGAATGCGCCAGATCAACGTCCTGACTTGTAACAAAAGTAAAAGCATCACCTGTTTTGGCGGCGCGTCCTGTTCTGCCGATACGATGAGTGTAGGCATCAGTGGTATCAGGCATGTCATAATTAATAACATGGGAAATTCTCGTCACGTCAATGCCGCGGGCGGCAATATCGGTGGCGACCATGATCTCATAGCGGCCATCGCGGAATCCGTCGAGCGCGACCTGACGTTTCTGTTGCGTCAAATTTCCATGCAAAGATGTAACTTTATATCCCGATCTGTCGAGTTGCAAAGCGACGCTTTTGGCCCGTGATTTTGTCCTTGTGAAAACAAGAACAGACTCTGTTTGAGTATTATCAAGAATACCTTTCAACAGAGCGGTTTTGCCATCCATTTGTACAGGATAAAAGCTGTGGGAAACTGATTCCGCAGGTGCAATGCCGCCTATTTTAATATGCACGGGATTCCTCAGGAGTTCATTGGCCAGCGCTCTTACATCATCCGGCATTGTGGCGGAAAACAGTAAAGTCTGCCGTTCGGCGGGAAGGTTCTTCACGATTCTGCGAACATCAGGCAGGAAGCCCATGTCAAACATGTGATCGGCCTCGTCTAGCACCAGCACTTCCACCCGGGACAAATCAATGGTGCCGCGATTTATATGATCGAGCAGACGGCCGGGGCAGGCTGTAATAATTTCCACCTTACTGCGCAGCTTGTTTATCTGGGGATTAATATTTACTCCGCCGTAAATGGATGCACTTTTCAGTTGAGTCCGGCATCCTAATTCTCCGACGGCAATATGCGTTTGCTCGGCCAGCTCACGCGTCGGCGCAACGATCAGGGCGCGGACATGACCGCGGTTGCCCTGCATGAGGCGCTGTAAAATCGGCAGCACAAAAGCAGCCGTCTTTCCCGTTCCGGTCTGGGCCAGCCCCATAACGTCACGGCCTTCCATAATCGGCGGGATCGACTGCGACTGGATTGGCGTCGGCTTTACGTAACCCTGCGCCTGGACTCCTGCAAAAATTTTTTCATTTAACTCAAACTTTTCAAAACTCATTTTTTCATTTTTCCTTTGTTTTCAGTATTCGTGGCAGTTGAACCCATTTCTAATCGACACGGTTGACAATATACACCGTTTCCTGCGTTGCATTACTGCCTGCAGAACAGACAACAATCGATGCTTTATAGCTGGATTCTGTTACGATTAGCTTGATTTTCCTGCCGATATTTCTGAAGAAGAAAGGAGGGAAGGTAAATAACTATCGTTGTCACTGCAGGCTTTCTACAGGTATATACTGTAAATAGCAAGCTTTATCTTTGACGGCCTCGTAAAAAGGCCGGATGCTAAGTGAAGCCGGCGTATGCCGGAGGCGCTTCATCCCTCCCTGTGTCCAGCACAGGGCAAGCTTACTGCGGCGTACGCAAAGTACGCCTACCTCCTCATGATTTGCGCGCCTTGCCTGCGGCCTTTTTACGAGGCCGTCTAAAAATTGTTATTTTTTGCGACTTTTTCGAATCCGTCATCTTTCAAAGACCAATTATCATCAGGCAGGTTGATAAAAATATTGACGAGGACAGGCTTTGTGATATGACGCTGCTTCGTCACATGAGCAATAATTATTATACAGAAAAAGAAGATCATAAGGAACAACATGAACCAATTACGCTACGAAAAGATTGCCGGGGAACTGGCCATTTCCACCCGGCAGGTCAGTGACACAGCGCAGATGATCGCCGAAGGAGCGACTGTTCCCTTTATCGCCCGCTACCGCAAGGAAGTAACCGGCTCACTCGATGAAGTGGCGATCACCACCATTCGCGACCGGCTGGAACAATTGGAAGAACTGGATAATCGCCGTTCAGCAATCATAAAATCTCTGACGGAACGCAATTTACTGACGCCGGAACTGGAAGAAAAGATCGCGGCGGCGGAAACGATGTCCGTTCTGGAAGATATCTATCTGCCGTTTCGGCCCAAGCGCCGCACCAGGGCAGCAGTCGCCCGGGAAAAGGGGCTGGAGCCGCTGGCGGTTCAGATCTTTGCCCAGCAGGATTTTGATGTTAACGCGGAAGCCGCCGCCTTTATCAGCGAGGAGAAAGGGGTGGCGACAATAGACGAGGCGCTGGCCGGTGCGCGCGACATTATTGCCGAGTGGGTGAATGAAGATCAGGATGCTCGGGCCAGGATGAGGACATTGTTTCTGGAAAAAGGAGTTATTTCCTGCAAAGTGCTGCCGGACAAGGCGGATGCGGGAATTAAATACAAGGATTATTACGAGTGGGAAGAAGGAGTCGCCACAGCGCCGTCTCACCGCATTTTGGCAATGCGCCGCGGTGAACGCGAGGAATTTTTGACCCTGCGCATGACACCGCCGGAAGAAGAAGCATTAAGAATCCTGGATGATATGTTTGTCAAAGGATCGAACGAGGCGGCAGGGCAGGTTCGTCTTGCCGTCCACGACAGTTACAAGCGTCTTCTTTCTCTGTCCATGGAAACGGAAATCCGGCTGGCGACCAAGAAGCGGGCTGATGAAACAGCCATCAAAATATTTGCCGAAAATCTGCGTCAGCTTCTGCTGGCTCCGCCGTTGGGGCAAAAGGCGGTACTGGCTGTTGACCCCGGTTTCCGGACGGGCTGTAAAACCGTCTGCCTGGATCGTCAGGGAAAGCTGCTGGCGCATGAAGCCATCTTTCCGCTTATGTCCGATAAAGCACGCGAAGAAGCCGCCCGAACCGTCAGGAATTTTTGCAGTACTTACAGCATTGAAGCAATCGCCGTAGGCAACGGCACGGCCAGCCGGGAGACAGAGGCATTCCTGAAGAGCCTGGAGTTAGCCAAAGACATACCCGTCGTCATGGTCAACGAAAGCGGGGCATCGATTTATTCCGCTTCACAGCTCGCCCGTGACGAATTTCCCGATGAAGATATCACCGTCCGCGGGGCCGTATCCATTGGGCGGCGTTTGATGGACCCGCTGGCTGAGCTGGTCAAGATCGAACCCAAGGCCATCGGCGTTGGCCAGTATCAGCATGATGTCGATCAGGATGAACTGCAGCGCAGCCTGGACGATACGGTGATCAGCTGCGTCAACGCCGTCGGCGTGGAAGTCAATACCGCCAGCACCCAGTTGCTTTCTTATGTATCGGGAGTGGGGCCGGCTCTGGCGGAAAACATTGTCCAATATCGCAACGAAAACGGCCCTTTTGCGTCGCGCGATGAACTGAAAAAAGTAAAGCGTCTGGGAGCCAAGGCTTTTGAGCAGGCGGCGGGATTTCTGCGGATTCGCAGCAGCGTCAATCCTCTGGATGCCAGCGCCGTCCACCCGGAAAGCTACGCTGTCGTCGAGAAGATGGCGCAGGATCAGGGCTGCTCCGTCGCCGATTTGATCGCCGATGATGCCACAAGGCAGAAGATAAATTTAAATGATTACGTAACGGATAAAGTGGGACTGCCGACGCTGAAGGATATTATGGCGGAGCTGGCCAAACCGGGACGCGATCCCCGTGAGCAGTTTGAAAATGTCACCTTTGCCGAAGGAATAGAGAAGATATCTGATCTTATCCCCGGAATGAAGCTGACCGGCGTGGTCACGAATATCACGGCGTTCGGCGTCTTTGTGGATATCGGCGTCCACCAGGACGGCCTTGTACACTTAAGCGAAATGGCTGACAGATTTGTTAAAACTCCCGCCGATGTTGTCAAGGTAAATCAGAAGGTCGAGGTGACTGTTCTGGCGGTGGACGTGGAGCGGAAGCGGATATCTCTTTCCATGAAAAAGAAGCCGGGGGAAAAGCCTGTCCGCCGGGATAATGTTGAGCCAAGTGCTGCAGCCAAAGGCGGACGCAAGACCATAAACGGCGGCGAGCAGCACGGAAAAAAGGAGAAAAAGCGCGGGAAGGAAGAAGCCAAACCATTTAACAATCCCTTTATCGATGCGCTGCGCCGCCGGTGAAACGTTTCTCTGGGTTACAGTGAGCAAGAGGTAAACAATTATAATGAATGGAAACAATCGAGCTGATATTAAAGTGGGAATGCAGGTTAAGGTTGTCCAGAAGCAGGATCAACGCTCGGGTCTGCTCACAGACGGCATTGTTGCCAATATTCTGACAAAATCCGGCACCCATCCCCACGGAATCAAGGTACGCCTGCAAAGCGGTATCGTCGGCAGAGTCAAAGAAATATCCAAAGACTGATTTGGCTTAAATATTGTGCCGGCGATACGGTTCTTGCCGGTGCAATGGACTATTCTTTGCGTTTGTAACGGCCGGCGCCCTTCAAAGTCGTTTGACATCATTAATCTCCTTTGTTATTGTATGAAAAACCGGCAAGTTCATTGCCGGAGCGCCGGACCAATATCGTATACAGGCAAGCAGAAAGTTGCTTATTTTCAATAACCAGTTACTTAAAACGGGCATTTTTCCAGGAGGAATAGACTATGAATCAAGATGAATATCGAAAAATTATTTCCCGCGCAATCGAACTCGAAGTTGAAGCCTATACATTCTACCGGGCAGTATCCGACAAGGCCAAAGACGCAAATATTAAAAGTGTTTTCGACAACCTCGCCAAGGAAGAGCAGGGTCATAAACGTACGCTGGAAAATTTCCTGGCCAGAAAGCCGGAAGAATTGCATTTTGCAGAGTCAAGGGATTATAAAATCGTGGATACGATTCCGACACCACCGCTGACCACGGACATTAAACCAGTCGAAGGCCTGGTAATCGCCATCAAGAATGAGCTCGAAGCCATGCAGATGTATACGCAATTAGCGAACGCCAGCGATGACGAAGCGCAAAAGAAAATTTTTCTTGAGCTGGCCGCTATGGAACGCGGACACAAGAGCAAGCTTGAGGATATATATACAAATATGGCGTTTCCCGAGGTCTGGTAGGATCGCATCAGGCGATGTCCGTGTTACTGGAAGCAATCATTGTCCGCAATATTTCACAAACAGCATCTTTGTGGTCAGCCATGACTATTTTAATTTTGCTGTCTCGCCGGTTGATCAATCTACCCAGGGCGGCGCTGTCGGCGTTCAGCAGACAGCCCAGAATGCGCGGCGAGTGTATTTTCAGGAGCGCCTCGATATGCCGGTAGAGGCGCTCCGCTCCGTCGTTGGAAAATAAAAGCAGACGGGAAATTCTACCGCCGTAAAGAGCATCCGCGCTTCCGTGGGCGGCAATTATTCCTGCTCTTTCATTTTCCAGTTTGTCGGCGATATCTTCAAATCCCAGGCGAATCTGCCCCCGGAGCCTGGATCTCTGCAGGGCGTCTTCGAGCGGCTTTCCCGGTTCTATCCGTGGAACAATGAAATCACTGTCCGGCCTCATTTTTATGATTCGGGCAAGGAGGGCCCGCCTGATAGCTTCCGACGCGTCGGTGGCTTCCAGTTCCCTGGGAAACCGGATAGTCGTTAAATTAAATTCCGTTTGTATAATAGCCATTGTTTTAAATTATTCTTATATATCCATTTGTATTTATATAGATAGCAGGATTCAGAAAAGCAATGAAAATTTCTTTATCGAGCGGACTTGCCCGGCAGCCGGCTCTCTTGCTTTGGGAGAGATTAATTATGATGTCTCCCTCCAGCTCCTTTTTGGCAATTTTTTTAAGGATTAGGAAGTATGTCTGATTTTCTGGAATACATCTGCTCCTGGTCGGCTCTGAAGTGGGTTGCTATTGTCCTTATAGCCAGTTTTATCGGCCAGTTCGGCAAAATGCTGGCCCAGGTCATTGTAAGAAAGATAAGTCTTGCCCGGCAAAAAAAGCAGGCGGAGCCGATTATGAAGCCGCCGGTGGTCGATAAGCCACAAAATATTATTGGTTCTTCAGACTTTTTAGTACAATAAAACAGGTATAAGTACCTGTAAAATTATTACA
>OFEK01000467.1_pt1 | contig 44353 bp, 41 predicted proteins | sample 1521131 | NCBI WGS metagenome assembly OFEK01 (sample SAMN05720209, study PRJEB24109) | activated sludge metagenome | isolation source: Anaerobic digester | place: China | collected 2015-12-16
CGATTCTGAAAACCGGCGATGTCGTCGAAATTAAGACGAATCCAAATTCCCCGGGTCCAAACGAAGGCTGGCTCAAGATTGTCAGAACTTCCGCGGCCAAGGGTCATATTCGTAAGTTCTTGCTTCGTAAGAATAATGAATTGCTGCGCGAAGATAAAATCGCCAAAGGCAAAGCCGGCGCCATTGACGCGTTTAAAGACCGCGGTTTATCCGAAAAAGAGATGATGGAACTGCTTGATCAACCGAAAGTGCTCGAATATTTCCACTTTGACACATTGGATGACTTATTCGTCGGCATTTGTAACCGCAACCCGCAACCATCAGCGATCATTGACTTTTTAAAGATCCGCAAGAAATTTGTCTTGAACCTGTCAAAGAAAACGACCGATGCTTCCAATGTCCCGGTCATCGTTCCTAACGCTGGCAAAGTGGCGATTACGCTTGGTAACTGCTGCACCCCGATTCCAGGCGATGACATCGTTGGTTTCATTACCAAGGGCAAGGGCATTACCGTCCACCGTCTTAACTGCCCGAACATTCGCAGTGAAACACCACGGTTGACCGAAGTATATTGGAACGATAATTTAGAGCTCGATAACTATCCGGTTGACTTAACCTTAAAATGCGGCGATCGTCCCAATTTGTTGGTCGATGTGATGAACATCTTGGCCGCCAACAAGATACCCGTTACCGCGATTAATGCGAAACTGCATGCCCAAACAGCCCAAACGACAATATCGGCAACGATTCTTGTCAGCGACGCCAAACGTCTTAACGATATTGTCAACATCTTGCTAAACATAACTAGTATTTATGAAGTCCACCGCCAGATACATTAATGATAGGAGCGCACTATGAACTACCAAGCACCCAAAGGAACCCATGACATTATCGGGACCACGAGTCAGTTATTTGAAGAAGTCGAAGGACTTTTCAAGCAACTGGCAACATTATATGGATACGCGCCCGTGCGCACGCCCATATTTGAACATACCGAATTATTTACCCGTAGTGTCGGCGATAGCTCCGACATCGTCAGAAAAGAGATGTATACATTCCTCGATAAAGGCAATCGTTCGATTACGCTACGACCAGAGATGACCGCGGGAGCGATGCGAGCCATCGTCAATGCCAAACTTGATAAAACAGCAGATCTACCCATCAAGCTATATTACGCAGGTCCGGCGTTTCGCTATGAACGGCCCCAACTCGGAAGATTTAGGCAGTTCCATCAATTCGGCGTGGAAACCGTTGGCGTCACTTCTCCAATCAATGATGTTGAAGCGATCATGCTAGGGGCATATGCCCTCCAAGCGCTTGGATTCGAACACTTAGTGGTTAAAATCAATAGTTTGGGTGACACTAAAAGTAGAGATGCCTACCGCGACGCCTTAAAAGCTTTCTTTGAACCAAAGATTGAAGGTATGTGTGCTGACTGTAAAGATCGGCTCAATATTAATCCGCTGCGTATACTTGATTGTAAGGTACCCGCTGATCAAGCACTCGCTAAAGGCGCTCCAAAGATGAGCGAATACTTATCAAGTGATGCCAAACAATATTTTGATAAAGTTAAAGCCATGCTCGATCAATACACTATTCCCTATGTGATTGATGATGGTCTAGTACGCGGTCTTGACTATTATAGCCACGTCGTATTTGAATACCACCTCAGTGATGAAGTCGGTTCTGGCTATGGCGCACTAGGCGCCGGCGGCCACTATGATAACTTACTCCAAGAACTAGGGGGGGCGGCTTTACCTGGCGTTGGCTTTGCGTTTGGCCTTGAACGAATCGTCGCCATCATCGAAGAATTGAAGATGGCCCCCGATTTATCGAAAATGATTGATGCGTATGTAATGCCATTAGGGCAAGAACAAGTCGACTACGCTTATGCCGTGGCCACGTTATTACGAAGCGCCGGATTAAGAACCGATTTATCGTATGATGCTAAAAGCGTTAAATCACAAATCAAGAAAGCGACGCGTCTTGGTGCTAAATACGGATTATTCGTTGGCGAAGCGGAATTCAAAACAGAATCAGTCAAAGTTAAAAATCTTGAGACCGAGACGCAAGAAGATGTCCCGCTGAAGCAGTTAATCTCCTATTTCCAAGCCAAGTATCAACATCACCACCATCATGACCATGACTGTGATTGCGACGGTGATTGTGAAGGTGAAGGACATGAGTGTCATTGTAAGGAGCATGAATAAGTATGAAACGAACCCATTATAATGGCTTATTGACCATTAACGATGTTGGCCAATCCGTCAGTTTGTTTGGTTGGGTTGCCAAAAAACGCAATCTTGGCTCCTTGCTATTCATCGACTTAAGAGACCGCACCGGCATCGTACAGTTACTCGTCAAAGATCCCTCGAGCGTTCCCGACATCCGTAATGAATATGTGATTCATGTAACTGGTATCGTCTCTAAAAAAGACGTCCCTAACCCCAATCTTAAAACCGGATCAATTGAAATCATCGTTTCTGATCTTAAAGTCATCAGCAGTGCCCAGACCACACCGATGATCATCGATAATCAAACCGATGCTTTGGAAGAAACAAGGTTAAAGTATCGCTATTTGGATATCCGCCGTCCCATCATGCAAGAAAAACTCATTGCTCGGTCCAAGATTGTCAAGCTATTCCACGAGTATTTAGATGACCAAGGGTTTATCGAAGTGGAAACCCCGATATTGACGTTATCAACTCCCGGAGGTGCCCGTGACTATTTGGTGCCTTCTCGCTTACAGCATGGAAGTTTTTATGCGTTACCACAATCTCCGCAAATATATAAACAACTACTGATGATCGGGGGCATGGAACGGTATTACCAAGTCGCCCGATGTTTCCGCGATGAAGATTTGCGCGCCGACCGGCAACCCGACTTCACCCAAATCGATATCGAAGCCAGTTTCATCGAACAAGACGAGTTCTTGTCACTAATGGAGCCGGTACTGGTTAAAATATGGTCACAAATAGTTAAAGAAGAGATTCAATTGCCATTAGCTAAATACACATATGAACATGTTGTAACTAACTATGGATCGGATCGTCCTGATTTAAGGTTTGATTTGCCACTGGTGGATGTTAAACCATTATTGAGCAAATCATCTTTTGAAGGATTCATGGATGCCAAATACATTAAAGGCATCATCTTAAAAAATCATGGTGCTTCATTATCGAGAAAACTCATTGATGAACTTAATCTTGAACTTAGAAAGTTTGGATTAAAACCGGCAATCGTGCTGAAAGTGAGTGAAGGTGTATTATCAGGATCATTCACCAAGTATCTTGATGAGCAGTTGATGAAAGATATCATAAGTGAATACAAGTTAACTGAAAACGATGCCTTAGTCCTCACTAGTGGCGATGAATTCAAAACATTCCATTTCGGGATGGGCGCTCTTCGCAATTTATTAGCGAAGCAGTTTAAGTTGATTGATGAAGGCAAAACATCGATGTTTTGGGTGACTGAGTTCCCGCTATTCGAAAAGTCAGATAATGGCGGCCTATCAAGCTCGCACCACCCGTTTACGAGGCCTCTCGCGGAGGATATCCCCCTTCTTGATAGCGAACCATTAAAAGTGCGTTCAGCGGCTTATGACATCGTCATTAACGGCTATGAAGCTGGCGGTGGTTCAATGCGTATTTACGATAAATCGTTACAACAAAAAATCTTTGAATTATTAGGGATGTCCGAAGAAGATATTAAGCGCAAGTTCGGCTGGTTTATTGAAGCATTTAACTATGGGACACCCCCTCATGGAGGCATCGCCTTTGGGCTTGACCGTCTCACGATGATCGTTACCAAGACCGATAACATCCGCGACGTGATTGCCTTCCCGAAAAACTTAAGCGCGATTGGGCCACTTGAAAAGACGCCGGCACCGGTCGATGAATCGCAATTAGATGAACTAGGCATCGTTATTAAGAAGGAGAACAAATAATGGATATTCAACAATTAAGCATTGCCGCATTACGTTCCATCGTCATCGATGGCACGAACAAAGCCAAAAGCGGCCATCCAGGCATGCCACTTGGTAGTGCGCCAGCTCTATATACTCTTTTTAGCAAACACCTAAATAGCGATCCACGCCATCCTGATTGGATCAATCGCGACCGCTTTGTATTATCCGCGGGTCACGCTAGCATGCTAATTTATACAATGCTACACATGGCGGGTTATGACGTCAGCATGGAAGACCTAAAACTATTCCGCCAGTTCAACAGCAAAACTCCAGGACATCCGGAAGTGGGACATACTCCCGGTATCGATGCCACAACAGGACCCTTAGGTCAAGGTATTGCTCAAGCCGTGGGTATGGCACTAGCGGAACGCACGCTTAACGCCCTGTTCCCTAAACTTAATCTGATCGATCACTATACGTATGTACTACACGGTGATGGATGTCTTCAAGAAGGAATCTCTCAAGAAGCGATCTCATTCGCTGGTCATCAAAAACTCAATAAATTAATCATGATTTACGATAGTAACGATACGACGCTTGATGGACCATTATCGATGTCGTTTTCCGAAGATGTCGCCCTACGCTTTATCGCTTCAGGTTGGTCGGTGCTCCATGTCAATGATGGTAATGACCTCAAAGACATCAACCGGGCAATTAAGAAAGCAAAACGCTCAATTGATAAACCAACATTAATCATCATGAAAACGGTGATTGGTTATGGTTCTAAAAACGCTGGAACAAGCAAAGTCCACGGTGCGCCCCTAGGAGAAGAAGACGGCGCGTTAGCCAAAGCCAAATTCGGGTATGATTATCCTCAATTCGTGATTCCTAATGAAGTGTATCAAAACTTAAAGGATACATTTGCGAGACGAGGAAAATCAGCATATAACCGTTATAAACGGCAGTACCGAGCGATGAAAGAGTCTTATCCCGATGAAGTGGCTAAATACGATGTCGCCTTATCAGGTCAATTAGATGACATCCTTGACTCAGTCAATGTAACATTCCCCGAAGGTTATAAAGACGCGACGCGCAACACCTCGTTACAGATTCTTGAAAAACTTCACGATGCGATTCCTAACCTAATTGGGGGAAGCGCTGATGTTGCTAAAAGTGTTATGACCGGTGTTAAGGGCGCGGTAGATTGTATGCCAATGACGCCACATGGAAGAAACATCAACTTTGGCATTCGTGAATTTGCTATGGCAAGTATTCAAAATGGGATGCTACTTCATGGTGGTCTAAAAACATATGTCGGATCATTCCTCATATTCTCCGACTACATGAAAGCGGCCGTTCGTTTAAGTGCCCTTTCGCATATTCAAAGCATTTATCTATTCAGTCACGATTCAGTTGCTTTAGGCGAAGATGGTCCCACGCATCAGCCCATCGATCAGTTAGCGATGCTACGAAGCATTCCCAATATGAATGTGATTAGACCAGCGGATGCCAATGAAACCTGGGGTGCGTTTAAAGTGGCGCTAACTTCAACGAGAACACCAACTGGAATTATCCTTTCAAGACAAAACTTACCACTACTAGAAAACACTAATGCCGACAAGGTTAGAAAAGGCGCCTATATCGTCAGTGACAGCACTACGAAAGAACCAGATCTGATTCTACTGGCCACCGGAAGCGAAGTATCACTAGCGATTTCAACCAAATCAAAACTTATTGAGCAAGGCTATGATGTCCGTGTTGTATCAATGCCTAGTTGGCTGATGTTTGAAGAGCAAACCAGCGCATACCAAAAGAAGATACTAGGTAAGGATCGTAACAAGGTGTTATCGATTGAAGCCTTAACAACAATGGGCTGGAGCAAATACGCGGCCCATAATATTGGTATCGACACATTTGGCATCAGTGGACCAGGTGGTGAAACCATGAAACATTTTGGCTTTACGACCGATTCGGTAGTTGAAAAGGCACTATCAATACTGAAAGTTCAATAACCATCTAATTAGTATTAGATGGCGATAATAGTGTAAAATATCATCTAGACAAGAAAGGAACTCCCTTATGGCGCAATACGTATACATCGATAACTATTCCAATCTTGGCAGAATGGGTATATCTAACCATGTGTTTTATCAGATTGCTGAAACTGCGACAAATAAAGTTAAAGGCGCCAGTGTCAGTCATCAAAGCAAATCATTAATATTTTTATTACAAAAACCGATTCAAGTCGAAATTAGCAAGGGACTAGTTAATGTGAAGGTATCTGTGAATATATCTAAGACTGCTAATATCAATCAAATATGCCTTGCTATACAAGAAGAAGTGGCAACTGCTCTATCTACGATGACAGAACTAGTGCCATTCAAGATTGATATTAAGGTTGCAAATATCATTTAATCGTATAGAAAGCAAAAACTACGAGCAAGTGACGATTTCACTTGCTTTTTTATTGCGTAAGTATGACAATGATATTGTTCAATAAGTGAACAACATGAAACAAGATTACTTTTTCAAACCCACGCTGTTATTAAAGAAGTATTTACTTCTTGATTTAATTGAAAAAAATATTTCTATTACGCAAAGAGAGATTGCAAGAGAATTAGATATATCAGTTGCCTTGGTTAATAAACTACTAACAAATTTTGAAGAAGAAGAATTATTAACTAAGGACATAATAAACTCAAAAAAAGTGGTTTATAGGATAACATCTGAGGGTATTAATCAAAAGAAAGTTTTAAACATTGGATATCTAAAGCATGTTCAACTTCTTTACCAAGCAGGGAAAGAGTACATTGAACGTTTTATCGATACTTTAGTTAAGAATAGTTATAAACGTCTCTATATTTATGGAGCAGGTGAGGTGTCGGTTATACTTTTGTCGGTATTACAAAAAAGATATGACGAGATAATAGTGGTAGGCATAATCGATGATGATTCAAAATCGATAAAATTTTTTGGGCACAAAGTCATTAGTAGAAATCAAGTAGAGGAACAGGATTATGATGGCATTTTGATAGCCAGTTACACCCATCACGATAGAATGCGTGAAAAATTACTTCAGGATGGCATTCCAATTAGCAAAATCGTCGAATTTTTCTAAAAAAGAGGTGGAATAATGAAAATTGCAGTTATCGGAACGGGTTACGTCGGTCTATCAGTCGCAGTGTTGCTGAGCCAAAAACATGAAGTTGTGGCTCTTGATATCATTACGGACAAGGTCAACAAGATTAATCGAAAAGAATCGCCAATTAATGATAAAGAGATTCAAGAATATCTAAGCAACGGAAACCTTAATCTAACTGCCACGTTGGATAAGTCATATGCTTATAAAGATGCAAATTTTGTTATTGTGGCCACTCCAACGAATTACGATTCCATGATGAATTATTTTGATACAACTAGCGTTGATCAAGTGATTCTTGATGCTTCTAAATTGGCGCCTAGAGCGACCATTATTATTAAATCTACTATTCCGGTTGGTTATACTTTCGAGAAGCAAAAGCAATTCGAAAAAACAAAAATTATTTTCTCTCCAGAATTTTTAAGAGAAGGAAAAGCGCTATATGATAACCTTTACCCTTCTAGGATTGTCGTTGGTGCACACAGCCAAGATGCTAAAATATTCGCCGGATTATTGAAGGAAGCATCCTTGAAAGAGAATGTCCCTGTTCTCTTTACGGGATCAACTGAGGCAGAAGCGATAAAGTTATTTTCTAATACATACTTGGCCTTGCGAGTCGCTTTTTTTAATGAACTCGACACTTACGCCGAGATACGCGGATTAAATACTAAAGAAATCATTGAAGGTGTCGGGTTAGATCCAAGAATTGGAAATCATTACAATAACCCATCGTTTGGGTATGGTGGATATTGCCTTCCTAAAGATACCAAACAGTTGCTGGCGAACTATAAGGACATCCCTCAAAATCTCATTTCCGCCATCGTTGAAGCTAATCGCACAAGAAAAGATCACATTGCCGATATGATTATTATGAAAAAGCCCAAAATCGTTGGAGTTTATCGACTGGTGATGAAGAACAACTCAGATAACTTTCGGGCCTCGTCAATCCAAGGTATTATGAAGCGAATTAAAGCCAAAGGGATTGAAGTGATCGTATATGAACCAGCATTAAACGACTCAGCATTTTTTGGGTCAAAAGTGTATCAAGACATTCAATTATTTAAAAGCACTGCCGATATTATTGTGACTAATAGATATAACGATGAATTATGCGATGTAAAAGACAAAATATATACAAGAGATTTGTTTCAAAGGGATTGATGTCATGAGCCACAAATATTTAATTACAGGAGCTGCAGGTTTTATAGGATTTTTTCTCACGAAAAAACTTTTAGAAGCTGGAGAAGAAGTCATTGGAATTGATAATCTGAATGATTATTATGGTGTGAATCTTAAAATTGAAAGATTAAAGTTATTAGATATATATCCAAAATTCATATTTTATAAAGTTGATCTATCTGATAAAGATGAACTCAGTAAAGTTTTCGAAATACACAATTTTGACTATGTTGTAAATCTAGCCGCTCAAGCGGGTGTTCGATATTCAATTGAGAATCCAGATGTTTATATTACATCGAACATAATTGGCTTTTATAACATACTTGAAATGGTTAGGCACCATCCAGTTAAGCATTTAGTATATGCTTCAAGCAGTTCAGTATATGGCAATAACGATAAAGTTCCATTTGAAGAAAGCGATTTTGTTGATAACCCAATTTCACTTTACGCAGCCACAAAGAAGACAAATGAGTTAATGGCACACACATATAGCCATTTATATGGAATCTATTCGACAGGTCTGAGGTTTTTTACAGTTTATGGACCTTGGGGTCGCCCAGATATGGCCTATTTTAAATTTATCGATTTATTCTTCGAAAACAAACCATTATTAATCTACAATGCTGGAGATTTTGAAAACGATTTGTGGCGCGATTTCACATACATTGATGACATTGTAGATGGCATTTTGCAAGTAATTCCTATCCGACCCAGCCAACCTCGATATCAAGTGTTTAATATCGGTAACCAAAACCCCGTAAAACTAATGGATTTTATAAGAATTTTAGAAAAATGTTTATCAGTTGGTCTGAATCAAAAAATCGAGTTTAAGAAAATTTATGAATCTAAAAAACCTGGAGACGTACATAAGACTTTTGCGTCAATGGAAAAAATAAGTAATTATATAGGCTTTTGCCCAAAAACATCGTTAGAAGAAGGATTGCAATTGTTTGTTAATTGGTATTTGCAAACTTGGAGGAATAAATAAAACATGGAAAATAATCGTACAATCCCATTTTCACCTCCTGACATAACATCGTTAGAGATCGATGAAGTTATCGACACATTAAAATCTGGTTGGATTACAACGGGCCCCAAAACTAAGAAGTTTGAGCAACAACTTGCTCAATATGTTGGAGTAAAACGTGCCGTTTGTCTAAACTCGGCGACTGCAGCTATGGAGTTGTCACTCCTTATATTCGGTGTCGGACCGGGTGATGAGGTTATTACTTCTGCGTATACATATTCTGCATCAGCATCAATAATTCATCACGTTGGAGCCTCGATTGTTTTAGTTGACATTGCTCCAGGATCGTTTGAAATGGATTATAACCAGTTGGCAGAAAAAATAACATCGAAAACAAAAGTTATTATCCCAGTCGACATTGCTGGTGTCATTTGTGAATATGAAAAGATATATAAAATAGTACAAACAAAACAAAGCCTTTTTAAACCCACGAATGACAGGCAAGCATCTCTAGGAAGAATTCTAGTTATGGCCGATGCTGCCCATTCATTTGGGGCAACTAGAAACAATAAAACAGTAGGCCTTCATGCAGACATAACCTGTTTCTCTTTCCATGCAGTTAAAAATCTTACAACAGCTGAAGGTGGGGCAGTAGTTTGGACTCATGACCTAGGTCTAACCGATGATGGATTATATAAAGAATTTATGTTAATGAGTCTTCACGGACAGTCAAAGGATGCGTTACCAAAGAGTCGTATTGGAGCTTGGGAGTACGATATTATCACGCTTGGGTACAAATGTAACATGACAGATATTATCGCCTCGTTGGGTCTAATTCAACTACAAAGATATCCGTTGCTACTTGAAAGAAGGTTTTCCTTAATTGATGAGTATGTTAGGCAATTGAAACATCCATCCATAAAGTTGATAGCTCACAAAGGCGATAATTTCGTAAGTTCTGGTCATCTTATGTTAATGAATATTAAGAATGTTGACGAGCATAAACGAAATCATATCATCGATGAGTTATCGAAAGTCGGCATTTCAACGAACGTTCATTATAAGCCACTGCCCATGCACACTGCTTATAAGAATCTGGGTTTCTCAATCAAAGATTATCCTAATTCATTTGATGCATATAAAAATGAAATTACATTACCGCTACACTCTTTAATGAGTAACGACGATGTTGGTTATGTATGCTCAGCACTGCTCCGGATTCTTAAAGATTTGGGGTTCGAACAACAAAAATATGAAAATATTCTATAAATCATTTTTCAAAAGAGCTCTTGACTTAATATTTGCACTAGTTCTGTTCCCTTTTACCTTTATTTTATTCATATTTCTAGCACCAATTATTTTGTTGAGCGATGGTAGTCCAATATTTTATAAAAGTGAAAGACTAGGTAGGAATGGTAAAATTTTTTGGATGTATAAATTCAGATCAATGACGAAAGATGCAGTAGATATTAGAAATAGCGATGGATCTACTTTTAATTCTAAAAACGATCCGCGTGTCACAAGAATTGGGCGGTTTTTACGATCAACAAGCCTTGATGAACTCCCCCAAATCATTAATGTCTTCATAGGGGACATGAGTTTTATAGGTCCACGCCCAGACCTCCCTGAACATTTAAATACCTATGAAGAAATGCATAAAAGAAAACTTATTGTTCGTCCTGGCATAACTGGCTATAACCAAGCATACTTTCGAAATTCGATTGAATGGAAATGTCGTCTTGATAATGACGTATATTATGCTGACAATATTTCGTTCAAATTAGATTGTTCCATTTTCTTAAAGACCATCCAAATAGTTTTGCTTCGTAAAAACGTGTATTCAGACAATTCTAAAAATGAAAAGGAAAATTAGTTTCATGAATGCATGTATGATTAATTCTCTTAATTGGGAATCAAGAAAATTTGGTATAAATGCTTCGGAGATAATATTTATTGACGAAATCAATGATGAATTATGGGGACAGATTGAGCAACAAATTCTTGGAAAAGATTTAGTCGTAATTAAAAACTCGACTGATTTTCGTTCCAACTCCAAGTTGATCGCTGAAAATACTAATGCAATTTTGTATGATACCAACGTCACTTTTGCCAAACGGATTAGTCAGAGGTTATCTGTGTCAATCGCTGATAGTAATTTGTCAATAGAAGAATCTACACCAAATGATTTTAACGAAGACTTAACCGAGTTGTTAGATTTTAGACACTCACGATTCTTTAAAGACAGAAAAATGCATGACTACGGTGGTAAAGAGATATACAAAGATTGGGTTCATAACGCGAAAAATTATGATAACAAACACTTAATCATACTGCGTCTGTTGAATCAGATTGTTGGATTTCTACTATATTCAATACAAAAAGATTTCTTAAATATAGAATTAATCTCTATCCATCCCTTATTTTTAAACAAGCATTATGGTAGTTTGATGTTACAACATCTAGAAAATGTATGTTTGCTCATAAATATTTTGACCATTAAAGTGGGCACTCAAATATCGAACATTGAGGCAATGAACTTTTATGTCAAAAAAGGTTTTAGTATCACTGAGACGATTGATGTTTATCATTGGTGGCGTGATTAGTAATGAAATTCCTATATATCTCCACTGCTTTCCCACCGCCTGATAAAGGTGCGACTATATACACGGATCTAGCACAAGAATTATCGAGAACAGAAGATGTGCTAGTAATTGTTCCTGATCAAAAAGTAAATATAAGTCAACGTATAAGAACCACAGAAAATGGCGTTCAAGTTATTCGTTGCGGTGTGCCTTTATATTATAACGTTGGATTCATGAAGAAAGGCATTGCTGCATTACTACAACCCTTTTTATTGAAACGTTGTCTATCAAAAATAATTAAAAGTTACGACTTTGATATTTTATTATTTGAATCTCCTCCAACGACTCAATATAGCGTAATTCAATGGATCAAAAAGATAAAGAATTGTATAGCCTATTTAATATTGAAAGATATTTTTCCTCAGAATGCCGTTGATTTGAACATTATGAGGAAAAATTCTCTCATTTATAAATATTTTAAGCATACAGAAAATAAACTTTATAAAGTGGCAGATATCATTGGATGCATGTCCCAAGGCAACATTGATTTTATTATCAAGCACAATAATATCGACCCAGCTAAAGTAAAATATTTCCCAAATACCAAATCTCACAAAATAAGTAGTACAACTATTCCTACAAACGAAATAATGCTCAGATATGGTATACCAGTTAATAAATGTGTCTTTATGATTGGAGGAAATCTTGGGAAGCCACAAAACCCAAAATTAATCTTCGATGTGTTACTTGGACTCAAAGGGTTTAATGATGCGTTTTTTGTCATTGTTGGTCGCGGAACTGAAAGAAACACTCTCGACAGACTTATAAAGGATAATGATTTGAGAAATTGTGTAACTTTTGATGAAATTAAGCGTGATGAGTTCGAAATTCTATTATCGCTAATTGATGTTGGTGTCGTAACATTAGATTATCGTTTTACTATTCCAAACTATCCTTCTAGAATTTTATCCTATATGGAATATTCAAAGCCTATATTAGCAGCAACTGACACATCCACTGATTTGCGGAAGTTAATCATCGAGGAGGACATTGGTGTTTGGTGCTCCTCGGAAGATCCATCTAATATGATTGAAAAAGTAATAGAATTAACAAATTCATCGGAAAGAAGGAAAGACCAAGGACAAAGGGGATACAGATATTTCTTGCAACATTTCACCATCGAGAAGTCTGTCAAGTATTTACATAACCACATAGGTGAATTTAAATCGAAACAGATATAACTTTTGGAAAAGTATACATATAAAAGAAATTGATTATCCTTCTAGATCTTATAGTGTTAAGAATAATTGAATTAATAACTCAATCGTTAATAGATATGTGATCAATGCTGTTATAAAATAAGGTTATTAGCTAGTTGGCCTAGTTAGTATTTGAGGGAATAATTAGTGAGTAAGAATTTAGATATTTGCTTTTTAGGAGGAGTTTTCCCAAAGGATCAAGAAGAATCCATTTTGGCTAATAGTATTGGTATCGTCCAGAGCGCAGCTAACAATTTACAATGGATGCTTATTGATGGATTTGATGCGAACCTCCTAACACCAGTTAAGATATTCACCAGTGTATTTATTGGTTCATATCCAAAAAGGTACAAAATGCGTGTGATTGAACAATTTGCGTGGAATCACAAACCAGGGACCAATGATGTGGGACTAAGATTTAATAATATATCAATCATTAAACATTTTAGTATTGCAAATAATGCGAAGAAAAGTTTGAAGCAATGGTTAAAACAACCACAGGATAGTAATGACAAAAAGAAGATTCTATTCGTTTACTCGTTGTATCTACCTTTTTTAATCGCCGCTAGATATGCTAAGAAATTATCCCCAGATCTTACGGTTTGTTTCATGGTTCCTGACTTACCGAAATATATGAGCGTGACCATATCAAAACGATTCATTTACACATTCTTCAAAGCAATAGAATGGTGCTTTTCGAAACAACTATTAAAGCATGTTGATAAATTTATATTACTCACTAATCCAATGGGAGAGTATCTAAAGATTTCTCCTACTAAATATCAAGTTATCGAAGGCATGGTAGATAACTCGAGTGTTAATAATTCCACCAATAAACCCAGTATCCCTTCAAAGAAATACATATTATACACAGGGACATTAGCAACCAATTATGGCATCATCGATTTAATCGACGCTATGAAGTTTATTCCTAATGATGATTTTGAATTGTGCATTTGTGGCCGAGGAAATAGTGAACCATACATAATAAATGCTATGAAAACCGATTCAAGAATAAAATACCTTGGTTTAGTGCAAAGCAAAGAAATAATTGAGCTACAAAGAAATGCTTTTGCGTTGGTTAATCCGAGAAAAAACGTTGGAGAGTATACAAAGTATTCCTTCCCTTCAAAGGTTTTAGAGTATATGATTTCAGGAAATCCAGTAATTGCCTATAAGCTTGATGGAATTCCAAAAGAATATGACAAGTATCTTATTTACGTTCCTGACGATTCAACTGAGGCTTTAGCAAAGACGATTGTTGATGTTTTATCATTAAGTGACGAGCAAAGGCGAAGCATTGGTCACCAATCAAGAAACTATGTTTTACATAATAAGAGCAATATTATACAAACACGAAAAATCATTGATTTTCTTGAAAGTGATCACACGATTTAACATGAAGTTCACGATTGATAGAAAATCAGCATTGGATACCGTCAAATCATGAAGATCTGTTTTGTTATTGGTTCACTTAGTTTCAGCGGTGCTGAAAAAGTTTTATCGAATCTTATCGATAGATTCGATCATAACGGGCATGAGATGCATGTTATATTGCTTGAGCAGAAAGAAGTACTTATTCACATGGGTTCGACTCGATTTCATCATGGGGCTTATGGTTCTGGCAACAGGTTACTCCGAATAATTAGACGAACCGATAAGATTAGACGCATTGTAAAAGATGTTATGCCAGATGTCGTAGTATCTTTTGGTAATGTAAGTAATATTAATACAATTTTTGCACTTTTATTATCAAGAGTTAAACTCATCTTATGTGAACGAAATGATCCAAAACATGACCCGCGGACGAAAGTGGGAAAATTGCTACGGCGCATTCTTTATCCACTAGCTGACCATTATATTTTTCAAACCGAAGAGATTAAATCCTATTTTCCAAGAAAAATTCAGCGTAGATCCAAAATTATACCCAATCCGGTCACAAATCGTATAGCACAGCCAATTGATACATCGAAAAACAAGGTGATTGCACATGTTGCGCGGTTAGATGATTTTCAAAAAAACCAATCTATGTTGATTAAGACCTTTGCCGACATCTCAAACAATGATGATTACATATTGAAGATTTACGGAGACGGACCCGATAAATCAAAGTACCAGACACTTATAGATGCATTAGGAATGAAAGATAAAATTTTCCTATGTGGGTCATATCATTCAATACAAGAGGTCTTTAATGAGACTGCCATTTTTGTATTAACTTCAAATTTCGAGGGTATGCCTAACGCACTAATTGAAGCTATGTCTTTTGGATTACCATGTATTTCAACAGATTGTTCTGGTGGTGGAGCAAGAAGTCTCATTAAGAATAATGAAAATGGCTTGCTAGTCACTGTTAAAGATAATTCCAAGTTAAAAGATGCCATCATGTTACTCATGAATAACTCCGATTATCGTGATAAACTTGGAAAGATGGCTTTTAGTATCAATGATACTCTATCACTCGATAAGATATTTGCTATATGGGAAAGAACTTTAAAGGATTTTATGATACATTCATAAGTGGTTGTAAGAGGAAATGCAAAGTGTATTATTAAAAATCAATGCCTTAGAAAAGCGTGATATAGTATCGCGTTTATTTTCTATCTCGTTTTATATTTTTATCGTTTTTTTTATTGCATTTGAAGGACATACATCACTAAGTTCACTCGCTTCATACGGATTATACTTTTTTATTCTATGCGGTGGTGTTTATTTGGTCGTGAAACGAAAAGTAAGATTTAATTATTACATTATTTTAATGGCCATGTTTGGATTTGTTTTATTAGTTTCTTACTTATATACTCCAAATCCTGCAGAGGCATTTAGTCATCTATATCGGTATTTTACGTTGATTGTAATCGTCATACTTGCTTACTGTTACTTAGATAGTGAAAGCCGCATAAATTTCGTAATGAGGGCATTTATGCATGGTGGAGTATTATTAGCTTTTTTATTTTACCTAACGTATGGGGCGGACCTCATTGCACAAATTCTTGGCGGTGGGTCTTTGGGTCGTATTGGTGAGTCTCTTGGTAATGTCAATACTGTTGGTATGTCGACAGCCATAAGCGTATTTATCTCTTTTTATTTTCTTTTACAAAAAAAATCGCGATTTAAAATCTTATATATTTTTATTATATTGGTTGCTTTTCCGATTGTTTTTTTTACTGCCTCCAAAAAGGCATTGGTAATTCTAATAATGGGTGTTTTTTTTGCCTTATACATCGCTCAATCAAGGCGAGATGTAGTCTCACTTTTTAAATCCATTTTTATACTTGTATTAGTACTATTCGTTTCCCTTATAATTTTTAATCAATTACCTATTTTCTCATTGATATACAAAAGAATATTAAACTTTATATTATCTCTAATGAGTTCAGCAGAAGGGTCATTGTCAGACTCCCATAGAATCGATATGATAATAATTGGTCTAACTGATTTTTCGAAATCTCCCTTATTCGGAAGGGGTATATATTCCTCATATAGTTTATTTGAAACATATTCTCATAATAATTATGTTGAGGTTCTACTTTCAACCGGGCTTGTCGGTTTTCTTATTTATTACTTGAGTTATGTTATTTCCTTTTTTTTTATATCAAAAAGCACACATTTAAATGCAAAACTAAGAGATTTATTATTATTTTTGTTGATAACGATTATTATCATTGAGGTTTCGTTAGTGACTTATTACTCAAGATATTTCCATATTTTACTGACAACCATTGCGGCTGCGACAACACTCCCTAAAAACATTCAACAAGAAGGTATTGATTATGAGTATTCTGAAGAAAATAAGTAATTTATTAGTATCAAGGACGGAAAGATTTGTATTTCTATCTCATCGAGGTTTCCTCAATTTCCTTCCATCGAAATTATTTGTAAGGATTGCATATAAAGTATATGTAAAACGGAAACTCAACTTAAAGAATCCCGTTCTTTTCAATGAAAAATTGCAATGGTTAAAAATTCATAATCGCGACCCGTTGTATAATCGTCTAGTCGATAAGTACGAAGTGAGGGAGTACATCAAAGAAACGATTGGCGAGAATCATTTGGTCCCATTAATCGGTGTTTATCAAAGTATTGAGGATATACCCTGGGAAGAGTTACCCAATCGGTTTGTGTTAAAATGTACTCATGGTTCGAGTTTCAACATCATATGCCGCGATAAATCAAAACTAGATATTACTGAAGCGAAGAAGAAACTGAAAAATTGGTTGAAAAGGAATTGGTATTGGATTGGTAGAGAATGGCCATACCGTGATGTCAAGCCGAGAATTATTTGCGAAAAATATATAACAGATAGTGATAGCAAAGATTACTTAACTGACTACAAATTCTATTGTTTTGGTGGAATAGTAGATAGCGTCTTAGTCTGCTTAGATAGATCGAGTGGACATACCAAATTTTATTTCTTTGATCATAACTGGCAGCTTAAACGATATAACGTTATGGGAAAAGCGGCTCCCGAAGGTTTTACAATTGAAAAACCACAAAAAATGGATGAAATGTTCGAAATTGCGAATAAATTGTCGAAGAAAATCCCCTTTGTACGTATTGATTTGTATTGCTCGAATGAAAATATATACTTTGGAGAATTTACACTATATCCATCTGCAGGATTTGATCCAAATAGGTTGTTAGAAACAGAAAAGTTTTTTGGTAGTAAGGTAGACTTAACATTAGTTTCATCCGGAGGAAAAAATGAAAACAATCGGCTTTGTGATTAGTAAAAAAAACAATGAACATCGTAGAGCACTTCTTCCAGATGATGTTAAAAAGATTAGGAACTCCTCAATGTTGTATTTCGAACAAGGATATGGAGAGGTTTGTGGTTTTAATGACCAAGATTATATTGTTGCTGGCGCCAATATTGTTGCTAGAGAACAGGTGTTAAAGTGTGAAGTTATTGTCGATGTCAAATTAGGTGATGCTGATTACCTAGATTATTTAAATGCTCCTAAGTTATTAGTCGGATGGTCCCATGCTGCGCAAAATATAGCATTCACTAACAAGATAATCTCCGCAAAACATTCAGTCTTAGCGTGGGAATCATTATACGAAGATAATCGCTATGTTTTCTACAAGAATCGGGAGATTGCAGGCGAAGCAGCAGTGCTACATGGTTTTAGATTTTCAAAAAAGATGCCATATGATACTCGCGTCGCAATCATTGGAAATGGGCAAGTAGCCAAAGGCGCAATGCGTGTCTTAAATGGTTTGGGTGCGTATGTTGATGTATATGATAAACACCTAGAAACTCTATTTAGAAAAGAAATGAGAAATTATGACGTAATAGTAAATTGTGTCTTATGGGATATAACTAGAAAGGATCGACTCATATATCGTGATGATCTTAAAACATTTAAAAAAGGCACTTTGATTATTGATGTCAGTTGTGACAGAAATCTTGAAATCGAAACGACAACACCAACAACCATAGATAATCCTGTTTATGAGGTTGACGGAGTAATCCATTACGCAGTCGATAATACACCAGCTCTTTTCTCAAATACTGTAACAAAACATCTTAGTGTTGCTTTTTCGAAATATGTTGATTTCTTAGTTTCTGGAGATTTTAACAAATGCCTTGATAATTCCATAGTAATTAAAGATGGAGTCATAATAGATGAAACAATTAAAGCATTTAGACACAAAATGGGGCTTTGATGGTTTATTAGACTCATTTGACAACAACATCTTAATTACGAGTTATCAAATCTATTAAATTTTTCGATGGGGTTCCATTTATTACTTAACAAGACGAGTCAAGCCCAGACATCTTACAAACTACATGCTAAAAATTTAAATAGAATTATGAAGAGTCTAGTTATGCAAGCAGAACTCATGCTAAGAATAAGATTATACCTTCATGGTAGAATTGCTGAATTATTCGTACATAGAAAAAAATGTCATCACAACGCAAGGTAATCACAAATTCATTCTTATATACATTTAGTTCAATGCTTGTGAAAGCATTTGGGTTTTTATTATTGCCTTTGTATACTTTATATCTTGAAACAGACCAATACGGAATAATCAATATTATTAATTCTTTCAACGCAATGGCGACTTATATAGTGTCTTTTTCATTGTACTCAGCCGTCATGAGATATTTTGTGGAGTATGGAAGTGACACTGAAAGGTTCAAACGTTTTGTTGGTTCTATTACAACGTTTGTTATCTTGTCTGGACTGTTTTTTTTCACTGCACTTTTTTTATTGCGCAATTCGATTTCTGGATTCCTATTTGAAAATATTACGTTTTTCCCTTATGTCCTAATAGGAATCTCAACATTAATATTCATTTCAATTTATAATGTCCACCAAAATTTGATGTTAGCGATGCAATCAGGAAAAAAACTTACACTATTGAATTTGATTTTCTTTGTTCTACAAGTCATCTTAAACATCATGTTTGTTGTTTTTCTCGATATGAAAGCTGTAGGTATTCTATTGGCCGGTTTAATTACGAATATAATATATTTCATTTATGTGTTCATCGATTATTACAAAATGAAAATTTTGTGGATTGGTATTGATTATAAATTAATAAAAGAATCATTGCTTTATTCAATACCAATTATTCCTCATAACATTTCCACCTATCTAGCATCATTTGCATCTAAAGTAATACTAAATAAAAGTGAATCCTTGTCAGAGGTTGGAGTATATGGTGTTGCCTCACAATTTGGTTCGTTGATAGATATAGTTCAGTTTTCTGTTAGCAAAGCTTTTCGCCCATGGGTATTTGATAATTTGAAAAATCTCACCAATGAAGCAAAAGAAGAGGTAAGACGCTTTTCATATTATTTGTTATTATTCTACTCTTTCATGTACATTGTAATTGGTTTATTTTCTCAAGAGGTCGTCGTTTTACTATTACCAAAATCTTATGTTCTCGCTTGGACGGTTATACCTATAATCGTTGTAGGTTTTTCTATCAAATCAATTTATTATTTTTACATTAATTTGTTGTTCTATAATAAACAGGCTTCACGCATTCTGTTCGTTGCGACGTTGACAGGCAGCATGTTAGATATAATTTTGGCCTATTTACTCATTCCGGTTATCGGGATGTATGGTTCGGCTGTGGCATTTACTTTTGCAAAAATTATTATAGTAACTATTATTGTAATCGTTTCTCGAAAATATAATGATGTCAAATATAGTGTTCTTAAAATGTTACTAATTATTATTCCAAGTTTATTATTCATGGGTCTGGGGTTAATTTTCAGTTATTCTGTGTTTTTGGATCAATTTGATTGGTTTAACGTTTTATATAAGGTAATTATTTTGGTAACATACTTGCTTATCATTTTCTTAACAAATAAGGATCTACCTAAGAAAGTGTTGCTCCTATTAAAAAGGAAGAAGCCCATCCACCAAAAAGATAACGAATCATTGGAAGTATTGGGTTAGATGAAAACATCATTTTCTAATAAAATATCATTCATTTCGGCGTCAGGTCGCGTTAAGTCTTCATATTATTACACAACAATTCACGAATGAAGTGTCGTGTAGTTTACATTATGTTCATGATGCATAAGATGCTTTCAATGGTCATTTACTTTGGAATATAAATGAGATAACGACTTTATTAATTGATAGTTTGTAATGTTTGAAATATCCCAATCTTAATGAACAATGTGATAAAATACGTTAGGAATTTAAGATGAAGTATTCACGCAACAAAACACAAGATCAAGCGATGATTCTAATATACAATGTCTTAACTTACATGTATATAGACCAAGAATTTGACATTGAAAAACTCATATCTGATTATCTTTATTTGCCGTATGATGAGGTAGATATCTTTATTAAAGAAGCGGTGATTAAATCAATCATTAACCGCGAAGGCATCATTAATGAACTTCAAGCCAGCATGACCAACTGGAAGCTTGATCGGATTAATCGCCTAGCCCAAGCAATCTTGTTACTTGCAGTCACTCACTACCGTTATATTGAGAAGATTGATAAGAGCATTGTTATTGATAACGCGGTGCGCCTGGCCAAGAAATACCTTGATGAGGGCGACTACCGTCTTATTAACGCTGTATTAGATGCCACACTATGAAAAATGGTGACCGTAAGTTTTATTCAATCAGTGAAATCAACTTATTAGTCAAGGACTTATTCGATAATACTTCAATGCTTAGAAGTATCACGATTAAAGGCGAAATATCAAACTTTAAAGCTTATCCCAAAGCTTTTTATTTTTCTTTAAAGGATCAAGAATCACAGTTAAGTGCGGTTATGTTTTTTAATTATCGTGAACCGATTGCCTTCACACCTAAAGATGGCGATGAGGTGCTGGCATTTGGTTCAATCAAAGCCTATGAAAAACGTGGCACATATCAGTTAGTAGTTGAAGACATGATTCAATATGGAGTGGGAATCCAGTTAATCAAGCTTCAGGAGTTAAAGACCAAACTTGAGAAGGAAGGTCTATTTGTCGAATCAAGAAAAAGAGGTCTTCCAAAATATCCAAAAACGATTGGTATAATTGCTGGTAATGACAGTGCCGCTTATAAAGACATCGTTACCAACATTCAAAGAAGATATCCGATTACTAAGCTAATCTTTTTTCCATCGCTTGTACAAGGAAAACAAGCGCCTGACGATATTATTCGTGCACTTGACAAGGCATATCAAACACCACTTGACGTATTAATTATCGGAAGGGGCGGTGGATCAGAAGAAGATTTATCCGCATTTAACGATGAAAAAGTTGTTAGGAAAATCGCCCAATCACCAATCCCGACAATCGGGGCGATTGGTCATGAAATAAACACAACTCTAGCCGATCTTGTTTGTGATAAACGGGCTTCAACACCAACAGGAGCAGCCGAACTCGCCGCCCGTGATAAAGCCGACATCATGTATGAGATACATATGTTGAATAATCGACTCATCGATGCAATTGACTCTAAAATGGCGATGGCTAAGCAACATTTTCTAAGATTGTCGGATAAGCCATATTTTTCTAACCCCAAGGTTATCTACGAAAGACAGCTAACGAATATCAAACTGTTAAAAGAGCAGTTGAAAAGTGCGTTGACAGTCCGCGTAAATGTTCAAAAAAATACAATCACAAGTTTGAAGGAACGGATACTCGATCCGACACCAAGGGTACAACAATATCGTATGTTAGCCATCGGACATCTAGATACCATGAGTCGTCTACTGAATACAAGGTATGAAACACTGGTTTCTAGCCTCCAGGCAACACGAAAGCGGCTTGAATCGTTATCTCCTTATCAAGTGCTAGAACGGGGCTATAGCATTCTTACAAATGAAGAAGGTGATATCATTACTAATAGTAATGATGTGAATATCGGAGAAGTCGTTACGACCACACTCAAACATGGTAAAATCAGTAGTGTCGTCAAGGAGAGGAAGTAAAATATCATGGAACAACCATTTGATTTTGAAAAAGCATTAGAACGATTAAACGAAATCGTTAAAACAATGGAATCAAAAGCACTACCGCTTCAAGAGGGTATCGCATTGTTTGAAGAGGGAAGCGCGCTTATTAAGAAGCTCGAAGGCGCACTTTCAGATGCCGAGAAGCGGATCGAGTCACTAGTCAAAGTCGTCAAATAACATAAAGTCAAAATATAGTAGATAAGTGGTATATAAAGAGTGAGTATTGAAGAAATAATCAGCCCTGAATGTCTTATTGATAAAAATCCTAAGCAACTTCAGGAAATTGCCAAAGCCATCAGAATCGAGATTATTGACAAGACGGCCTCCTACGGAGGTCATCTTTCCAGTAATTTAGGTGTCGTTGAATTAACAATTGCGCTTCACAAAGCATTTGACTTTAAAGTTGACAAACTACTATTCGACGTTTCCCACCAAGCATATGCCCACAAAATTCTAACGGGAAGAAAACTTGAAGGTTTACGAACCAAACATGGTATCAGTGGTTACCTAAAACGCGAAGAATCATCATACGACCATTTTGAAGCCGGTCATGCTTCAACCTCTTTGAGTACTGCCTATGGTATGGCTATTGCTCGCGACTTAAATAAAGAAAAACATCATTTAGTCGCTGTTATTGGTGATGGTAGCATCGCTAATGGCATGGCATTTGAGGCGATGAACTCGATTGGTCATAACAAACATAAAGTCATCATTGTACTTAACGATAACGATATGTCGATTAGTCACTCAACTGGCGCTTTTGCCCGATATTTACGCCGGATTCGTTTTTCGCCAAAGTATCTTAAGAACAAAGAAGCATACCGCCGCATCCTTTTTAAAACGAAATTCGGTTATAACTTCTTTAGATTCACTCAATCAATCAAGAATAAAATTGCTAGTTATATCTCACCAAGCAACCTGTTTGAACAAATGGGCCTTGGATACATCGGTCCCATCAACGGCCACAACTTAAAAGCGCTTGATAAGGCCTTTAAATACGCTAAAAGAAGCGGACTTTCGGTTGTCGTTCATGTCAAGACGATTAAAGGCAAAGGTTATAAGCCGGCTGAAGATGATAAGAGTGGATATTGGCATGGCGTTACCCCATTTGACATTGCCAGCGGTCTTCCTAAATCGAATCATCCCGATAAAATATCTTGGAGTCATTTGTATAGTGATTTAATCGCTAAGTATATGAAAGATCACCAAGAAACAGTACTTATTAATCCCGCAACTATAAGAGGTTCTAACCTTGATGATATCTTCAAAGACTATCCTGCACGTACTTTTGATGTTGGTATCGCTGAAGAACATGCGCTGACGATGGCTGCAGGATTATCACTTGGAAATAAATGGCCGATTGTGTCCGTCTATGCGACTTTCTTACAGCGAGCACTCGATCAAGTTAGTCACGATATTGCCAGGCAAAACTTAAAATCGTTATTATTAATCGATCGAGCAGGTTTAGTTGGACCTGATGGGGATACCCATCAAGGCATTTTCGACCAAGCATTCCTAATAAATACACCTGGCATGGTCGTCGCTATGGCCAGTGATATTCGAGAAGCCGCGGGATTATTCAAATCTTCCTACGAAAATAATGTTCCATTCTCAATCCGTTACCCAAGAGATTACGTGCTTAAAACTATTGATGTTGAACCAATCGATTTACCAATCGGAAAATGGATAATCAAATACGAATCCACTACCAAAAAACTTGCGCTCATAAGTTACGGTCCCGTCTTAAAGTCAATCGAACAATCGATAGGGAGAAAAGACATCACTTTAATCAATGCCATCTATCAAAAACCGCTTGATAACAACGTTTTGTCCAGTTTATTAGGTCATGAAACGATTATCGTTCATGATGCCTATGCAACATCGCTTGGATTCGTCAACAGCGTCAACCGCGCATTAAACGAACTCGGATATAAGGGCAAGGTCATCAATATGGCCATTAAAGATGAGTTTGTGCGACAAGCGACCATCAAAGAACAAATGGAATATTGCCAAGTCGATGATCAATCAGTTGTTAAGATCATCTTTGAGTTAATCAAATAATTTTATTGTTAACCAAAATACATTAAAATATCGCTATGAGCAAAGTGATTGTCCATATCGATTTAAATGCGTTCTTTGCTACATGTGAGCAGCTAGTTGACCCTAGTCTTTTAAACAAACCGATGGCAGTGGGCGGTCTCGGTCGACGTGGTATTATTCTTGCAGCATCGTACGAAGCGCGTGAATTCGGTGTTCGCGCGGCAATCCCGACCTATCAAGCGCTTAATCTATGCCCGCATCTTATAATCAAATCACCCCATTTTGAGTTATATAAGAAATATTCAGACCAGTTTCGACAGTTTATTAAGCAATACTCACCGATCGTGGAGATGGCGTCCATCGATGAATGTTTCATTGATATGACGCTACCACTTAAAGGTGTTGATGATGTTCCTGCATACTTTAAAGAATTGCAGAATAGATTACTATCGGAAACCGGTCTTAAATGCTCGATCGGGATTGGACCGACGAAATTTTTAGCTAAGATGGGTAGTGACTATAAAAAGCCGATGGGTATTACCATCATTCGTAAGCGTGATATTCCAAAAATATTATTTCCCTTACCAATTAAAGATTTATATGGAGTGGGCAAAAAAACCTATCCTAAGCTTCAAGCCATCGGCATTAAAACGATTGGCCATTTCTTTCATACCCCCAAAGAAGTGCTCGAACCGATGATGGGCAGGTTTTATTACGTGCTGATGGACTGGTTAGCGGGCAAAGGCGATGACGAAGTCTTGACTTCATTCGGCGATCCCAAATCAATTGGTAACTCATCGACATTCATGAATGATACGAATGACTTTGAAGAGATTAAGGCGATGTTCATATCATTGGCTCATGAAGTAAGCAAACGAGCAATTGAAGATCGAATGCTGGCTAGGGGTCTCCAAATTACCATACGGGACACGGATTTTAAAACGATTACCCGGTCAGTCAAACTAAACCGTTATTTTAATGATTATGAAACGATTATAAGCCAAGCGCTGTATTTGTTTGAACAAAACTACCGTGGTACGCTAATTCGCCTCGTCGGCGTCCAAATCCATGATTTAAAGCCAATGGATGAAGCCGTTGAGCAACTGAGCATCTTTAATTACCAAGAGGCGATTGAACAAAATCGAACCAGACTATTAATCAATGAGTTGAACCGCAAGATGAAGAAAAAGACATTGATGCGCGCCAGTGAGCTCATCAAAGAGGATGACCATGAAAATTGAGGAAGCCAGATATCGATACGAACAATATTTACTCGTTGAAAAAGGATTAAGTCCGGAAACAGTAAAAAACTACCGGCTTGATCTGACTTTGTTTTTTACCCAGTTTGAAGATATTAGTGATACCAATATGCTGATTGGCCATCTGATCACTGATTTCATGCAACTACAAAGTCAGCAAGGTAAATCGGCGCGTACAATTAATCGTCGTTTATCGGTGCTTAAACAGTTTTTCATGTTTTTAGAGCGAGAAAGAATCATCAAGGAGCCACTTCCTAAAATGTCCGCTCCTAAGGGTGCTTCGTTCCTCCCAGTATGTTTAAGCGTCGAAGAAGTTGAACGCCTCTTAGACGCCCCCAAAACCGATAAAGACGATGAAATAAGAGACAAAGCCATGTTAGAGGTCATGTATGCCTCGGGTCTACGAGTGTCGGAACTATTAATGCTGACGCGCGGACAAATTAACTTTGAAAAAGGCATCGTCACGATCTATGGAAAAGGTAACAAAGAACGACGCGTGCCCATCGGTGAATTTGCGCTTGATTATGTCAAAGATTATATTAATGGTCCCCGTGAACGAAACCGTGGTCGCAATACCAAATACTTGTTTTTGAATCGATATGGTAAACCAATATCACGTGTGTATTTTTTTGTTAGGATTCGTAAATACGCGAAAGTTGCTGGCATTGCTATCAATATTAGTCCCCACACCCTGCGTCATTCATTTGCCACACACCTACTAGAGAACGGGGCTGAACTACGTGCTGTTCAGGAGATGCTCGGCCATACGAACATTGCGACCACCCAGATTTACACACATGTCTCTCAAAAACGGATCTTAAGCGCCTTCGATTTGTATAGTAAGCGTAAGTAAGATAAAATATCGATTAGTTATTAGGAGTATATTCATGGCAAGAAAATTCAAACGCGTCTTTGTGATTGTGATGGATTCAGTCGGCATTGGAGCAATGCCCGATGCACGAGATTTCGGCGATGAAGGCGCCAATACGTTTGTGCATACAGCCGATGCTTGCGGAGGCCTGCACATCCCCAATCTTAACAAACTAGGAATTGGTGATTTAGCCCCCATCAAAGGCGCGAGCATTATCAACCACCCCCAAAGCTATTCGATGCGGCTCTTGGAAGCTAGCAAAGGCAAAGACACGATGACCGGTCATTGGGAAATGATGGGCATCTTGACGACAAAGCCATTTAAAACATTTACCGACACTGGATTCCCTGAAGCATTGATGAAAGAACTATCAGAAAGAACTGGACGCAAACTCATTGGAAACATCGCCGCCAGCGGCACCGACATCATCCGTGACCTGGGCGAACAGCAAAAGCGCGAAGGATCGCTGATTGTTTATACATCCGCCGATAGCGTGCTACAAATCGCCGCCCATGAAGAAACGATTCCCGTACCCGAGTTATATCGGTATTGTGAAATCGCTCGTGAAATCTGCAATCGGCCTGAATACCTATTAGGACGCATTATCGCCCGGCCATTCATCGGCGAAGACCGCAACTCATTCAAACGGACGCCGAATCGCCATGACTATGCCTTGTCGCCTCCAAGCGATACGGTGATGGATATTATCAAACAAAACGGATTCATGACAAGCTGCGTTGGTAAGATCGGCGATATCTTCAATGGTAAAGGCGTTACTAAGACGCAAAAGACAATCAGTAATCGCGATGGGATGCTTAAAACGATAGAGGAAATCAAATCCCACGATTTTGAAGGTATGTGTTTTATCAACCTCGTTGATTTCGATTCTGAGTTTGGTCACCGCCGCGATCCGCACGGTTACGGTAAAGCGATTGAAGAGTTTGATGTATTACTAGGCGAAGTCTTAAAGCTTGCACGACCTGACGATTTGATTATGGTAACCGCCGACCATGGGAATGACCCGTTACATACGGGAACAGACCATACGCGGGAAATGGTCCCGTTACTCGTTTATAATAGTGACTTCAGCGAAGGTCGTCACCTTGACGATCGACGAGCTTTCGCGGACATCGGGATCACGGCTTTAGCCAACTTTGAACTGCAAAAAGGACCAGAACTAATCGGCGAACTAGTTAGCGAGATATTCGAAAAGTAATATAATAGTAATAATATAGTATATAATTATAACCCGTTATATGTGGATAACTACCGCAGGTATGACGGGTTTTCTATTAATGGTCGATACAACTACATCGAAATATGACGTCTATAACGTAATAATTGTATTTATATTAACATAATAAATGTTATGCGAAGTGCCTAATTTGTCAATTTTTGCTACTACTACTACAAGGGGGGGTTATAGCGTGGAGCAACCCCCTGTTTGACTGCTTCGTCGCTAATCCTTCTTCTTGACTTAGCCAACCTGCTAACATGTAGCAGGAAGGCTAATTGTCAGTCAGATAGGATAGGTGCTTCCGAAGCATCACCCGGCCGTCTATCGTCTATACGAGCGGGGCTTACTATTGACATCAGGAACCTACGACCGAAGTGTCGGCTGATTGGGTATCCGGCGTATGTAAATGATAATGTAGGGGCCGTCTAGGGCCTGTGTCAGCCTATTCGGTCTATTGCCTAATGTCAATATCGCCCGTTGTGCTCGTCGCCGATATACTTACTTACGCATAACACCTATTATGTCAATCCCCGTATCGGGGTTATTTCGTGCTCTGTGTCGCACTTTTCGGTTAATTGACATAAACTGGACACATTATGCGAAGTGCTTTATTAATTAAAACACAGACATTTCCTCTACTTTGACACAGACACATCATACCTATTATGTTAACGTGACACAGACACATTGACACGTGGGGCAATGCTAACCACGTGTTCCATTGCCGAGTAGGTCTGGGGCATGGATTAACCATGCTCCCCGTGATCCACCCTGTACATGCCGGCCGTTAATCGTCTTTGTGAACGAGGCTTCCTATTGACAACAGGAACCCGCTAGCTGACATCATGACATCGTTTTTAGTCTTTGCGTGGTTGAAATATTTTATATTATTACTTATTTCGTTATTTCTTCCATTGCGTCAAGGGATGCTTAATAGCGTTATTTTGCATCGCTTCATCTTTAAAAAGAAAATCAAATCGTGGTGATCCGGTCCTAACCGAACGAATGAAACTTTTCGGGTCTTCATCATAACTTGTGATTGATTTTATGAACGTCGTAACTGTCTCTATTGCCACAACTAGATTGAATGAGTCTTCCTTCTTAATAACTGGTAGCAAATCTCTAACATAACTTCTGCGCGTGAATTTACTATTAAAATCATCATTATATTCTAGAGTTTCATTTTGTATAAACCGATAAAATAGCACGATATTTTTAAAGACATTAATCTCACTAGTGTCTAGAATATTCTTATTAATCATTTGATACACATCGTAAAGGTCTCTAATCTGATTTCTAGAAATAAGGGCATTAATCTTTCCTGCGTATATTTCAATTTTTGATACGGTTAATACTGAAAACGGATTCTCAATCACACCTAAATCTAGTCTTTTGTATTCAAAAGGCAATAAGTGCCCTCTCATCGCATAGTTAATCTCAACTTTAATGTTATCTGAACCTCCACCACTTGGCGTATATGTAATCACGAACGAATCTAATGCGTACGAGTACCTCGAGTTTTTTGACAATATGTAACCTTCGCTCGTTAATTGAGTGATCAATTCTTGTTTAATTGATTCTCTAATCTGAAGCATGTCATTCTTGTCTAGATTTAGTGCAAAATCTAAATCAATATCAACAGATAATCTCGGCATATCACTGTATAGAAGATTGATTGCCGTGCCACCCTTTAAGGCTAGTTTATTTATTAGAATGTCATTATTATTGATAATTCTCAAAATTTCTACTAAGCGAATAACTTTTTCTAGTGTGTTTCTTACAACACCTATTTTATTGGCTAGTTTTGACAAAACGATGGGATCATATCTCATGAAGTTTCGCCTTTCCTTCTAACCATTCAGGCACGATTATTTGATATTCTTTGATAAATTTACCATTATATTTGGCTTCGTTTGATATGTATGAAACACTCTTATTAATCTTCTCTTTAATATTCTCAAAAAATGATTCACTGAATTTTAAAGTTTCATTGAATAGCATTAGTAAATAACCTGTCCTTTGATAGAGTGCTTGAATGGAGTAGTCATCTAAATAGTTCATAATCTTGTGTTGATCTAATCTTGAAATCATCTCAAGGCTATTTATTAGTTCCTCTAAGCTGATGATTGAATCAAGCGCTTGAATCGCATCGATTACTGTTTTCTCGATGTCCGTGATTTTAATCAATTCAGTATATGATGGATGAGTCACCCCTTTGTTTGACTTGATAGGAACATGTTTATAAATAACTCCCTCATATTCAAATGAATTGAAACGTTTATAAGATGAGACATAGCATATATTGCCTACTTGGTTTTGATATCCGTAATACTCTAAAGCACTTGAATGACTGATATATGCATAATTATTGATAGACGAACCAATTTGATATTTAGTGGCAAAAGCATTTCCAGTCGAGGGATTAATGCTCACATATAAGTTGTTGCGAACTTTTTTTATGAGATCTTGTTTTTCCAAACGACTAAGAGCTCCATATGTTGTAGTTTTGTTTTTAAAAATATTAAATGCATCATTGAAATTAAAGACTATTTTTTGCGCCAACTCTTGATAACCCTTCATTGTGTCACCTTCTTTGCTTTAATACTAACACGATAATACTTATATATAAATACAAACACGCATATAATAAAGCGCTATGTAAAATATTTGCTGATTAATTAGATTGAACTGAATATATGAATTTTGTAATTAAGCATATAGAAAAGCTTAATAGCATTTGCAGTATGAATATAAAAAAGACGACGATATAAAGATTATCTAAGTTCTGTTCCTTCACGAAGAATGGCTAAATAAGGCTCGTAACAATAAATTCGGTGACTCTTCTTTTCATCTAGCTGAACCAGTATACCTTGATCAATTAAATCGTATATAGCGTTTGAGATTGTGGTAAAAGTTCGGCTTGTATGTTTCACAATACTTGCAATATCTGTTATGGGATAGCTGCTCATGTAATCAATGATCTCTTCCACTGTTCGTCTGCGCCGCTTGTCGAAGCCTTCTAGTAAACTTACATTTGTTTGATGGAGTTTTGTTAACTCCTTAATTGTATTCATTGAATGTTGCGCCGATCCGATGATGGCTTTAAGGAAAAACTTGATCCACTGTTCATAATCGCCACTTTGTCGTACTTCGTTCAAACGCGCGTAATACTCTAATTGATGCATCTTTAAATAGTAGGAAACATAAATAACATCTGTTTGAATTAAATCGTAATATTTCAATAGTAAAGCGATTAGCAAACGTCCAATTCTTCCATTACCATCCAGGAATGGATGTATCGTTTCAAATTGATAATGAATCAAAGCGATTTTAATCAAAGGATCGATGTTGTCGCTGTCATGAATAAATTTTTCGAAATTATTTAATGCACTTATCATGTCTTCAACATTTGGCGGTATGAACATAGCGTGTCTGAGATTGCTACCACGCGGTCCAATCCAATTTTGGGATTGTCGTAGTTCCCCAGGCTGTTTGTCTTCGCCACGTCGACCATCGAGGAGAATTTTATGAACTTCTTTAATCAAACGAATGGAAATTGGTAATTCGAAAATGCGCTCTTTAGCGTAATTAAAAGATTTAATGTAATGAAGCACCTCTTCAACATCTAAATTGCTATTGGCTTCAATCCGAGGATCGAAAATATCATCAAGCGTTGCTTGTGTTCCTTCAATTTGGCTTGATAATAAAGCTTCTTTGCGAATGTACATGGCGATGAACAAATCGATATTCGGTATATTATTAGAAATGCCGTTAAGTTCTCCAAGTAAAAGATATGCCTTTTTGATTAGATTGCTTAACTCACCATCCATTTCAATTGCGGGAACAGGTGGTAGCGGTGATGGTTGAAATGAATCGTAACTAGCAATTCCTAATAAATTTTTAACATATTTTCCTGCGCGATTCATAGATTACCCCAAACTCATTATAAGACAAATATTTAATTAATATTACAATAAAAAAAAGATAATGGAATTAAAGCGCATAAAAATTTATCAAATTCCAATATCTTGTCGGTTTGCACCAGGATTTAATCTAAATCGTCAAAGTGAAGGTACCTTTATTAATTAAAAATAGATCGATTTATTTACAAAAATGCTAGAACTAAAATATTCAATTGTAAAGATAGATACTTTTCAATTGTAAAAATAGATATTTTGTTACGTCTTGAACTAACCTATTATACTTTTAAAAAGTTCGTGTCCGGTTTATTAGGATCAAATGGTTCGTTCGCCCACATGATGGTCACTAAATCAATCGCACCGATGTTTTCAATGTTATGGGTATAGCCAACTGGAATATCAACAACTTCCATTTTGTCGCCGCTGACGTGATATTCAATCACTTCTTCACTATGCACATGGCGGAATCTAATGATGCCTTGGCCAGATACGACTAAGAACTTTTCATTTTTCGTATGATGCCAATGATTTCCTTTAGTGATGCCAGGTTTTGTAACATTGACGGATACTTGACCTCGTTCCAATGTTTTGAATATTTCGGTGAACGACCCGCGCTCATCGATATTCATCTTTAAAGGATAAGTGAACTTATCGCTTGGTAGATAGCTAAGATAGGTGCTGTATAGCTTTTTGGTAAAGGGATCCGCCATATTCGGGATATAACGGTCTTGGCGACTATTTTTAAATGAAATGATCAGGTCAACGATATTACCAAGGCGAATATTATATGTCACGGGAACCGCGCAGAATTGACCCTCTTGGGTTGGTTTACCTTCAAGTGCTTTGATTAACTCATCGACGACATCATCGATGTAGACAAGATTCATCGTGACATCAGGATCATTTACCTTAATCGGCAAGTCGTGGGCGATATTGTGGCAAAATGTGGCAATCGCACTATTGTAGTTAGGCCGGCACCATTTGCCAAAAACATTGGGAAATCTATATACAAGAACATTTGCCCCAACTTCTCTTCCGTGAGCAAATAGTAAATCTTCTCCTGCTTTTTTACTTTCGCCATATGGATTATTAAGTGCGGCTTGAATCGATGATGAAAGCATGATTGGGCAATTGTTATGATGCTTTTTTAGTTTGTCCAGTAATGTAGATGTAAAACCAAAGTTACCTACCATGAACTGGGATGGATTTTCAGGTCGATTTACCCCGGCCAGATGAAAAACAAAACTTGCACTACGGCAATATTCATCTAATAGACAAGGATCAGTATCGATATCATATGGCAAAATATCGTCATAGTGACGATTTTTTAATTCGACAATCAGATTCTTGCCGATAAATCCATTGGCACCGGTAACTAATATCTTCATTACTTCTTCCAAGACGCTAATTGCTCTTTCACATAATCAAGCGTTAAAAGCTTAGCTTTGATTTGTTCAACATTGAGTCTAGTCGTGTTATGGGAGGTATATTCTTGATTAAGTGTATGATCTTCATAACCTTCGACGAAATATTTATCGTAGTTAAGGTCGCGTTTGTCAGCCGGGACTTTATAAAAATTGCCTAAATCGGTGGCAATCGCATATTCTTCTTTTGTCAGTAGTGTCTCAAATAATTTTTCACCATGACGTGTGCCAATAATCTTAATTTCATTATCAGCGTTAAACAGTTCTTTAATCGCCTGAGCAAGATCGCCGATTGTTGAAGCGGGGGCTTTTTGGACCATGATGTCGCCCGCTTCGGCGTTTTCAAATGCAAATAACACAAGTTCGACCGCTTCTTCAAGACTCATTAAAAACCTTGTCATGCTCGGATCAGTGATTGTTAGCGGCTTTCCTTGCTTTATTTGATCGATGAATAGCGGGATTACCGACCCGCGTGATGCCATCACGTTACCATATCTTGTTCCGCATATTAGCGTCTTATCGGCATCAACGGTTTTCGATTTAGCAACGAATACTTTTTCCATCATCGCTTTGGAGATACCCATGGCGTTAATTGGATAAGCGGCTTTATCCGTTGATAAACAGATGACTTTCTTGACGCCCATTTCAATCGCGGCATTCAATACGTTATCAGTACCTAAAACATTGGTTTTAACGGCTTCCAGTGGGAAGAATTCGCATGAAGGTACTTGTTTCAATGCGGCGGCATGGAAAATGAAATCGACTCCGTGCATCGCGTTTTTAACACTGGACACATCGCGAACATCTCCGATATAAAACTTTAACTTATCGTTTTTATAAAGTTTTCGCATATCGTCTTGTTTTTTCTCATCGCGCGAGAAGATGCGAATTTCTTTAATTTCGGTATTTAAAAACCGTTTCATAACGGCGTTGCCAAACGAACCGGTGCCACCTGTGATAAGTAATGTTTTATCTTTGAACATAAATGTGCCTCTTCCTATGCGTCAAATCGCGTATAACGTGATTATATTACTATATTTAATATAACAAGCAGCAAAAATCAGGATAAATCGATGAAAATGGTCTGATTTATTTACTGAGGTGCTTTCGTTGCCTTCTTTGGTTTGAATAAGTCTTCAAGCCTAATCCGGTCGCGTTCTTCAAGCGAAAAAATGTGTACGATAATATCAAATGCATCAACGAGGATCCATCCTGATTCGGGCGTTCCCTCGATGTGATGGAGCTTGCCACCCGCATGTTCGATTTGTTTCTCGACTTCTTCTTTGATGGCTGCCATCTTGCGCTGGTTAGAAGCCGAACAAATGACATGATAATCATTCAGTGGCGTTTTCTCACGCACATCGATGATAATGATGTCTTCGGCTTTCTTTTCCTCAAGCGCTAACTTGATGGCCTTCATGATTGGATCGCTCCTCATTGATTTCCTCCTAGGTAATATGACATCGCTTCCGCGGTCAAATAATATTTGAATGGTTTGCCTTTTGCGGTATGGTACTCGTAATTGGCCTTTAACACGTCGATAAATCCTTGCTGATAGTCATTCATACAGGCTGCAATCAGTTGTTTCGAATCAAATCCACGACGTGGTTCAATCTTATCAGCGGCGTATAAAATCTGTCCAAGCGGCTTCATCTTGGGCTTGCCTGTGGCATGATAGCGTATCGCATCAAGGATTTCTTCATCCTCTATCCCGAAATCGCGACTAGCAAGTAAGGCCCCCATAAATTGGTGGACACTGAAAGCCGGTGCGTCTTTTAAGGTTGGGTCAGAGGCCACAACCATCCTCTTTGCTTCATCGTGATCGACATTTTTGGCGATGTCGTGGAGCAAAGCGGCAACGGCGGCTTTACCAGCATCCAAATGATTGGATTGGGCAATCTCATACGCTAATTTGGAGACGCTGACGACATGAAGAAAGCGCTTGGGGTCATAATAACTCTTAAGCTTCCTCGTGAAATACAAATCATGCTCGAGCATATAGGCAATCACTTGCCAAGGCAGATCTAGACATTGTAGCGACCTAATCAAAGTCGATGAGACATCAAAGCGCCGGCCTTCGATGACCAGCAGGTGATATTTCTCGATGTTTTGGCGCGCTAAAGCGTAGCCTGGTCGCGCATAGACAATGAAGTGCGCCAATCTCGATAATTCGTCAACATCTTTCCATTCATGGAATTTTTCGGCTTGATCGCTTCCGATGAGATAATAGAGTTCTGAATCGGGGAATTGTTGATTAAAATACTTGATAGTATCAATCGTGTAATTGATACCAGCCTGCTGTATCTCAAAGTCACAAACATGGTAGCCCTCATTTGGCAAAGCCAACTCAATCATCTTCAAACGGTGTTCAATCGGCGCCATGTCGGTTTTCCAAGGCGGTGATTTCGTTGGTATCAAATAGACTACGTCCAAGTTAAGTTTTTGCCTGACAATGTCTAAAAGGCCGAGATGGCCATGGTGAATCGGATCAAACGTACCGCCAAACAGCAGGATGCGTTTCATTGGGGCAACTTAATTTTCCGATCTTTAAGATTAGGTTTGTATAGCACAACATGGCGTCCGATGATTTGCACGATATCGGCGCGTAACGCTCCCGCTAAATCGAGCGCCGTTTCCCGAATCGGTGTCAGCGACGCTTTTAAGACGTGAATCTTGACTAATTCATTAGCTAATAATGCTTTTGAGAGCATATCAAGCAGCTCGGGCGTAATTTCATTTTTACCGAGTTGATAAGTATATTCTAGTTTATGAGCGAGGCTTTTTAGATAAGCCTTCTGTTTCGATGTCAGCATATTCAAATCTTTGCTGCTTGCACGAAAATGTGCACGCCTTTGGGTGCTAAGATGCGAATTCGTTGTTTCGAAGCAGTAAATGTTACCCAACCAAGACCGACAATACCGATGTCGAGTTTGCCTTTGTCGAGAATATCGACTTCAAACGCTTCGAGGTCGCCAAAGCCCTTGACGATTTTTGATGTTGGTCGAATCTTATTTTTGGACACCAGGGAATCAAACGTTTTATCAGCGTTGACAAGCGCGGTTCGCTTAAGTTCAACGAGATTCGAGACATAGAAGGTAAAGCCGGTCATTTTGCCCAACATAAAATCAAACCGGGCTAAGCCACCGACGATTACGCTTTGCTTGGGTGATAACTGATAGGTGCGTGGCTTAATTTCGGTGCGGGGCACGATTGTGCGAATAACATCGCGTTCGACCAAACTTAATAGTGATGAATCAATGACATACCCAGGCGTGTCAAATAGGCGGCTACTATCATCAAGCGGTATCTCAATCACGCGTAGCGTCGTTCCCGGAAATGGGGATGTCGTAATCGGGACTTGGGTCATGTTCATGAATTGCTTCATATACGCATTGACGAGACTCGATTTTCCCGAGCTTGTGGCACCGATGACGTAAACATTACGGCCAAGGCGCCGGGCTTCGATTTCGCTTTTCAGTTCGTCGATGTTGTACTTCTTCAGCGGACTGGCAATGACGAGGGCATCGACTTTAAGGCCAGCCTTCTCGGTTCGTTTTAGCACATACTCGCGTAGTTTCTCGTCTTTGACCGATTTCGGGAACAAGTCGCGTTTATTGGCGACGCCGATAATATCGAGATGTTGTATTTTTTCATTGATTTCTGGAGAAAACGAACTATCGAATGAGAATAAATCAAGTACATAGATAATCAATGCGTTTTCAGCTTTTGCTTGATCAAGGATGCGCAAAAATTCTTCGTTAACACGTGGTTCTTTGGGAGCGATGTCTTCGCCATAATGTTGTAGTTTAAAGCACCGTTGGCAAATAACGACTTCGTGCTTGGCCAAATGCTTTTCAGGCACGTAGCCTGGTAAGGTTTCGTCAATCGATTGGAGGATGACCCCGCAACCGGGACAACGACGGATTTTTCTGATTTCAGTCATAGTTTTCTCTCCATGATTTTAGTTTTTGCTTCTTTTTCAAATAACGTCTCAGCGGTTTGTCAATCATCCGATTGAATCGCGTCGTCCACTGATCTTCTTTGACAAGCTTTTCAGTTAAGATGACACGGATGCCGAGCCGATTGGCCACGAACACGTCGGTCAGTAGTTGGTCGCCAATCAAGATTGTATCTTTTTTATGGAAGCCGCTTCCTTCCAAAAAAGATGCGATCCGACGTCGCGATGGCTTACGGGCGCTATTAAGGAACGGGACATTAAGGTTATCGGCGTAGCCGGACACGCGTGGTCCTTTGTTGTTCGATATTATAATAACACGATAGCCAGCCTCCCGCAGTGACGCGGTCAGTTCACTAGCTTGGCGGCTGGGGTGAGCATCCCGATACGACCCGAGCGTATTATCAAGATCAATCAAAATATTTTTGACGCCGATGAGGCGATAAAAATCAATCGGTATTTCATATACCGATATCGCATGGTAAGTCGGAATGAAGTTTTTGAGCATATAGTTCCTTACTAATAATAATTTTAAGTGAGCCCGACGCATTATTCTACATATTTACTGTGGTGGCTTCATGTATTTTTTGTATAATGACGATATGATTGAAAAAATTAAAGCCCATTTTGTGAATGAATGGCCGACACTGAAAGTCTGGGGCTTGCCGGTCATTGGCACATTTCTATCTGTTTTCGTCCCCATTATCGGTTTTTGGGTCACGTTACTAGGATATGCGTTTGTGTATCCACTTTGGAAAGCTGAGCCCGAAAAACATCAAGGCGTCAAGATATTTGCGATGGTCACGATGATTCTAAGTTTCGTCGTAATGATGGGACTTATTTATTTGCTGGCGACAGACTTGCTGGAACAATCAAGCGTTTCGTTAATCGCCCATATCATCAAAAATTGATATTTGCTCGTAGTTATTGACGGGTTCTTCTTCCGATGTCTGGTCACTAAGTGGAGGTGCATACGTTTTCGTGTCTTCATCAATGACTTCAAAGTTATCGTGATAAACACCAACGATATTGCTGTTTCGCGGTAGCGGCAAGTTGCGTTTCGCGTATTTATCAATCGGAGTGACGTGGAAATCATCGGATTCATAATCAAGCAAAGAGTGATTGTCGAGCACGAATTTAACCGTTATTTTTTCTTCGCGTTTGGCAAGCTTACGCACATACACGAGTTCGTGAGGATCGGATTTAAACACCCTAAAAACGTATTGAACTTTGCCAAGCCGCGCCGTCACGGCAACATAGTTATAATCAAAAATGCGCCAATGGCCGACATCGGTCACCATTAGTATCTTGCCCTTTTCGCCCGGTTCATAAGCTAATAGGGCGCCGACGCGATCGCCGCCTTTTAAGGAAGCAATCGCCTTGATGCCTCCGGCTTTAATGCCCACTGGTTTCAGTTCGTTTTCGTTAAATAACGTGGCGTTGCCTTTTTTGGTCATTACGAGCAAGTCGCTATTGCCGGTGGTCAAAACTACGTCAATCACCTCATCATCGCGTAGCAAGCGATAACATCCAAGCGGTCGCGAATAACGCATTGCGAAGAATTCCGATAGATTCGTTCGTTTTATCTGACCATTACGGGTAACGATGGCGACGTGGATATCGTCTCTAAACGAAGTGATTACAAACGTTTTTAACAGTTTCTCATCGGGATTGAGCGTGCATATATAGTTGATATGGCGCCCTTCTTCCTTCCATTTGTTGTCGAATATCTCATGGACAGGCAAAAATACGTAATTACCTAGATTCGTAAAGGCGATGACATAATCAAGCGTCGAGGCGTTGCCTACGGCAATTAGGACATCATCTTCTTTCAATCCGGGGTAGGGGGTATCGCTACTTTTAAAACTTTTCAGTGATGAGCGTTTGATATATCCGTCGCGGGTCAAAGCGATCATCACTTCTTCTTTGGCAATCAAATCGCGTTTATCGATTTGCTTATTTGGCAGGGGTTCTTCGAGTAACTGCGTCATCCGTGGCGTTCCGTACTTGTTGGCGATTGCCTTCAGCTCGGTGATGAGCAACTTATCGAGTTTCTTACGGTCACTTAAAATCGCTTCTAGATCGGTTATCGTCTTCAGTAGTGATAACCGCTCGGTTTCTAAAATCGTGACATCGGTGTTAGTCAATCGGTATAACTGCAAATTGACGATGGCTTCTGCCTGTGGTGTTGAAAAACCGAACAAATCAACGAGATTGCTTATCGCATGGCTCTTATCGGTGCTGCGGCGAATCGTTTTGACGATGTCATCGAGTATTGATATGGCCTTGATCAGGCCTTCGACGATATGGATGCGCGCTTTGGCCTTGTCCAGATCAAATTGGCTAAGTCGTGTAATTACTTCAACCTGGTGGGCGATATATGCATCGATATAATCGAGCAGGTTCAGCGTTTGGGGATGGCCGTTGACGATGGCCACCATGTTGGCGTTAAACGCCGACTTAACTTCGGTTTTATTCATCAAATATGTTTTGATAATCTCGGCATTGGCGTCCTTTTTCAAATCGATAGCAATGCGTAAGCCGCGATGATCGGATTCGTCTCGCACTTCAATAATGCCGTCGATGACCTTTTTAAAGCGAATTTCGTCAATATCACGAACGAGTTTTGTCTTGATGACGTTATAAGGGATCTCGCTAATGATGATTTGACTCATGTCGGCGCTATGGACGACGTCCATTTTGGCGACGATTTCCACGCGTCCGCGGCCAGTTTCGTAAATATCGATTAACCCTTGATCGGCAATCATCAACGCCCCGGTTGGAAAATCGGGACCTTTAACGAATTGCAATAAATCGCCAACCGTGACTTTGACATGGTTGATGCGATAAATAATCGCGTCGATAATTTCATTAAGATTATGGGGCGGGATGTTGGTTGCTAAAGCGACGGCGATGCCTGTCGTGCCGTTGACTAATAAATTTGGGAAACGGGCCGGCATTACGATCGGTTCTAATATCGAATCGTCGAAGTTGAGCTGCATGTCGACGGTGTTCTTATCCAAATCACGTGTAAGTTCATCGGAAATTTCCGCCAAACGCGCCTCAGTATAACGATGGGCCGCCGGATTATCGCCATCGATCGATCCGTTGTTGCCTTGAAAATCGATTAGCGGGAGCCGATATTTCCATGGCTGTGACATGTGGGCGAGGGCATCGTAAATCGAAGCGTCGCCATGGGGATGGAATTTACCCATGACTTCACCGACGGAAGTCGCGCATTTACGGTATGGCTTCTTATAGAGATTGCCGCTCCGGTACATGGCATAGATTATGCGTCTTTGAACTGGTTTGAGACCGTCGCGAACATCGGGGATGGCCCGGTCTTGAATGACATACTTGGCATAGCTGGCATAACGATCACCCATGATTTCTTCAAGTGGAAAATCATTGATCGTTTCAACGATGGCCGGTGCTTGTTTGATTTCCTTTTTCTTAGCCATGGTTGATCTCCTTGACAAAAGGATCCTTTAAAGTGAAATCGACATTTTCTTCAACCCACTTCTTGCGAAGCGATGAATCTTTGCCCATGAGGATGGATACCCGTCGCTCAACAACTAACGGATCTTCGATGTTGATGCGAATGAGTGTTCTTGTTTTGGGATCCATCGTTGTTTCTTTGAGTTGACTGGCGTTCATTTCCCCTAACCCTTTGAAGCGGGAGATGCGGTAAGGACTTCCAATCTTCTTCTTGGCTTTTTCGAGTTCCTCTTCACTCCAAGCATAAGCGAATTTGCTCATGTCGGTTTCTTTGGCGACGCGATATAGTGGCGGTACGGCGACATAGACCATCCCTTTTTGGATGAGTGGGCGCATATAGTGATAGAAAAACGTCAGTAATAATGTTTGGATATGGGCACCGTCAGTGTCAGCGTCGGTCATGATGATGATTTTGCCGTATTTGGCGTCATTGACGTCGAAGTTGGCTCCGACACCAGCACCTATCGTATTAATCAATGTCGCAAATTCAGTATTCTTTAACATTTGTTCCATCGTAATGGAATCGGTATTCAATGGTTTTCCACGCAGGGGCAAAATCGCCTGATGGAGTCGATCGCGGCCGCTTTTAGCGGTGCCTCCTGCTGAGTCACCTTCTACGATGAACAGCTCATTAAGCTGATAATCTTTGCTTTGAGCAGGTGTTAATTTGTCAGACAGGATCATCTCCTGTTTAACTTTTTTATTACCACGGGCTTCATCTTTGGCTTTTCGGGCGGCAATCCGTGCGTTTTGGGAGTCGACGCACTTTTTAATTAAGTTAACGGCGAACTCTTTGTTTTCATCAAGATAATAGGTCAGTTTGTTATAAATCATCGATTGGACGACCGGAAGGGCGTCTGGAGTGCCAAGCTTTCCTTTGGTTTGACCTTCGAACTCGAGTTTCGTCTCGGGAATTTTTAGTGAAATGATGGCGGTGAGGCCTTCACGTATATCACTACCGTCAAGTTTGACTTTGTTGCGCAGCAATCCGTTTTTCTCGGCATAATCGTTAACGGCGCGCGTCAGACCGGCTCTAAATCCGTTTTCATGCGTTCCGCCATCTTTGGTGCGCAAGTTATTTACATACGATAAAACATTTTCGTTATAGTCTTTAAACGCGTATTGGAAGGCGGTCTCGACCTTAATCTCACCAGAATTATCTTCGAACACAATCACGGAATTCAACGTGTCTTTTTCAGCGTTAAGTATTTCGATGTATTCCTTGAGTCCTTCTTCATAATAAAAATGCTGTTCAAGGTTTTGCCGTTCATCTTTGACGACAAAGCGGACTTTCTTCAGTAAGAATGCTGATTCTTGAAGATGGTTACAAATCGTTTCCCATTTAAACTCAATGTTTGAAAAGATTTTGCCGTCTGGTTTAAAACGTACAAGCGTGCCATGTTTGCTGCTTTTGCCGACCACTTCAAGATCGACGACCTTGTGACCGCCGTCTTCAAACCGCATATGATGGGCGAATCCATCGCGATGAACGACGACGTCGAGGTATTCGGACAACGCATTCGTGACACTAGCGCCAACGCCGTGAAGACCACCGGCTGATAGATATGACTTATCTGTGAATTTACCACCGCTATGAAGCGTCGTGAAAATGAGTTCTAATGCCGATACTTTCGTGGTTTTGTGAATGCCCGTGGGAATGCCCCGGCCTTCGTCTTGAACCGAAATCGAACCATCTTTGTGAATCGTGACAATAATTAGGTCGCCAAAGCCCGACATCGCTTCGTCAATCGCGTTATCAACGACTTCCCAGACCAGGTGGTGAAGCCCGGTTTGGTTGGTCGAACCGATATACATGGCCGGGCGTTTACGAACACCCAAAAGCCCCTCAAGGACATCGATGCTATCTTCGTTATAAGTTGTTTTTTTGATGTCTGTGGTCAAAATAAAAATCTCCGTATGCTGTTAAATACCGTTTGAATTATAACAAATGAATAGTGAATTTGACACCAATTTATTATATGATACAGGCTATAAGAAAGAGGTTATTCGCTTATGGTTTGGATTAAACTCGCATCATTGATTGTCACCTTCACTTTCGGGTACTTGATGGCCTCTTTCCCCACGGGAGTCGTTATCTCAAAAGCGATTTACAAAAAGGATATCCGCCTGCTTGGATCAGGCAATACAGGCGCCAGCAATGCCGGACGCGTATTTGGCAAAAAAGCCTTTTGGATGGTCATGATCATCGATATTTTGAAAACCGTGGTCCCGATTTGGGCCGTTACGCTACTTGTCTGGGGATTTAATCTTTATGATTACACCTGGACACCTTGGGTAAGCTATATAACGGCGCTTGGTTGTACGACCGGTCACTGTTTTCCAATCTTTGCTAATTTTAAAGGCGGTAAAGCCGTATCGGCATTTGGTTCATTCGTGTTTACAACCAATTGGTTGATTGCTCTTCTTGGTATCTCGATTTTGATAATTGTTATCGTTATTAAAAAATACGTGAGCCTTGGATCGATTATCGCCACGGCTTCGTGCGTGTTGATGTCAATGATATTGATCATCCCTGGCTTTGAGCGTATTGGAATGTATCCGCTGATGGAATCAGGGCTCATTTATACCATCTTTCTAGCGGTCCAAGCAGCTTTCGTTTACTGGCGACACCGCGAAAATATCTTGAGGTTGCTAAGTCACAAAGAAACCAAAGTTAAATGGGTTAAGTGAATATATAGTATTTAAATAGTATATAATTTAAGACTTCTTATTGTTATTCATTCAACAGAAAAGCCCTCAAGTCGAGGGCTTTTTATATTAATTTTATTTTAAGGACTATTGTTGTTTTTTGATGCTATTCATGACTGAACGCACTTGTGACTCGGATGGTTTGCGTCCCATTGATGTGAACATCGCACGAATCATCTTTTCATTAATGGGCGGGTTCTTCGCGAGTTCGCGCTTAAAAAACCACCGCGAGATAAAGAAACCAGCGACAAGACCGCCGATTAAACCAAGGGCGAGATATAATACCGAATCCCAGCCAAAGCCGGTGCCTGATGAGAGAATGATTAAATTAAACATGATTATTACCTCCTCTAAGCGCGACCATCATAGGTGGCATCATCTGTGCGCACCATGATCGTTTCGCCCTCGTTAATGAATAAAGGAACACGGACTTTCAACCCGGTTTCTAATAGAGCATCTTTCATCGCTTTGTTAACGGTGTCACCACGGATTGCCGGTTCTGTTTCGGTAATTTTTAAGGCGACTTTAGCTGGTAAGCTGACACCTAAGATTTCTTCTTCGTATGATAAGATTTCGACTGTTTCATCGCCGCGTAGGAATTGTTTTTCCCATTCGAGATTATCTTTCGATATTTCGACTTGCTCATAGCTTGATTGGTCCATAAACACTAAATGTGACCCAGTATCGTACAAATACTGCATTTGGCGTTTGTCAAGGCGTACGGTCTCAATCGCCGTGCCTCCCAAAAAGCTCATTTCAGTGACGGCGCCAGTGCGCACATTCTTGACTTTGAGTTTGACGACCATCTTGCGCATCGCTGTTTTGTTAAGGGCGATGTCGAGCACGGAGTAAAGTCCCCCTTCATGAATGAAGTAGTTGCTGGGTCGTAATTCGGTAACGTTAACCATATGTTCTCCTTTCTACCGCAATTTAAAGTAGCGGTTGAACGATAATTCCGTACCAATCGTTGTTCGCG
>OFEK01000468.1_pt1 | contig 44267 bp, 37 predicted proteins | sample 1521131 | NCBI WGS metagenome assembly OFEK01 (sample SAMN05720209, study PRJEB24109) | activated sludge metagenome | isolation source: Anaerobic digester | place: China | collected 2015-12-16
CGCGAAACCTGACTCATGATCAGCCAGCGGGTGGCGCCCTTTTCGAGATGGCTGAGGCCGACCTGCGCTTGTGCCAGAGCTTTTTTAGCTTTGACGACGCGGTTGTTCTGAAGCGGCACAGAAAATTCAATCGTGGTTTCGAGCTCGTCGAAACCTGATTTGCCACCGAAGTTTTCGGTTGAAATATCGAGACTGCTCGGCCCTTTTGCCGCTGCGTCGACAATTTCCAGTTCACGGGCCACGATATTGAGGCCGTGCAGTTTCAGAGAGGGGTGCTGTTCGGCTGTATCGAGAGCTTCAGGCAGAGTCAGAGCCTGACATGCCGAAGAAACAACCAGAAGAATGAAAATAAGAATGAAACAGCGCAGAAAAATGCGCATAAATACCTCCGCTTTGCTTTTCAGTTAATAAAGTGTTTCTGAGTCAGCAGGCGGGGTCGATCGGGGGTTTGAAAAAGTCTTCGGCGACCAGAGGCAGAGCGAATGTTCCTTTGTCTGGTCTGAAAAATTCACCTTCGGTGTTATAAAGAAAGCTGAAGCCCGTAGCACCGATAAAACTGGTGCCCAGGAAGCATGAGAGACTTGAACAGGTGCGATGGTCTGAGTGGCAGTCTTCCGTGTGGCAGCCGCAGGCAAACGCTTCGGTTGCGGTTTGAGATCGTAGATCGGCCGCTTCGTGAAAAATTTCGTGCCCAACGCCCTGAAACAGCGTTGCTACTGCCAAAACCAGCAGCAGCGATGCGAAAACCCGGCACCAGCGACGAAAATGCGGCAAAACTTTCTCCTGAAGATGACTGCTGTAAAATTATAGCAGAAAATTCTGCCGATAAAAAGGCGGGGTAGGCAAAATTGTCGCTGTCGCTGGTATCAGTAAAATTTGATGCCGTAGATATGGGTCAGCGAGTAATAGAGACCAACCAGAATGAAAATCAGGCCGGTCGCAGTTCTGACAAAATACTCGATGCGGTTGAGGGCGTTGAAGGTTTTGCCTAGCCACTTCCCGCCAAAGGCGATGAGGCCCGCAAAAATAACGACTGGTATTGCCGTGCCGACACCGTAAAGAGCCGGAAGCACCAATGCGGAGTTGCTGCTGACCGCCAGTGGTATCAGGGCGCCAAAGAACAACCCGGCCGAAACCGGGCAGAAAGAAAGGGCAAAAAGAACGCCAAGCGGAAACGCATAAAGAATACCGTGCTGCTGGACCTTGTTCTGAATGCCTTCACCGGCCATCTGAATGCTGATGCCGCCGCCAATGAGGTTCAGCAGCACCATGCCGAGCAGAATCAGCAGGGGCCCGAGAATCTCGTTGACATACTTCTGCAGGAAGCGTGATAACTCGCCGCCGGCCAGCAGCCCCGATGACAGAAGAGCCCCGAGAACCACGTAGGCCAGGGTGCGCCCTGAGGTGTAAAGCAGGCCGGAAAACAGCACCGCAGCGCGGCTCTGCATCTGCCGGCCGATGAAAGAGATGGCGGCCACATTTGATGCAAGCGGGCAGGGGCTGATGGCGGTTAAAATGCCGAGCCATGCAGCGGTAGTGATGCTTACCCAGGTCATTTGTTTTCTCCTGCTGCTTTTTCAAGGGCTTTTTTAACGGCATCGACGACATAGACATCGAATTCGGCAGGCTTTTCTAGCAGTGGCCAGACCTCGTCGAGTCTTCTGAATTCCATAATTTCATTGCCCTGCATGACTGCAACGACAATCGAACTGGCGGTCACGTCAAACTTTGTTGCCAGCGCCGTATTTTTCTGAAAGTTAATTTCTTCCCAGAGAATTTTGCCGCTTTTCCAGGGCTCTGCGAATTCACGCTCGACAAGTTGTCTGGCGCGGTTTTCGATGCCGTTGCACGTCATGCAGCGGAAAGTTGCATGCATGTAAAAAATCTTCACCAGCCGCTCGGACGAAACCATGCCGCCATTGCTGGCGGCAGGCATTTTGCTGTTCATGGTTTGCGAAACCATGCTGTGTCTGCCGAGCGAGAATCCGACTGATATCAGCACAAAAGCTAACAAAAGGTTGGTAAGCAGTTTTTTCAGGGTTTCGCCGGACTGCATGAAATTTTATTTCCCGGTTACCGTTTCTGAAGCCGTGACCGACTCAACTGCCGGGGTGGAAGTCGCAGGGGTTTCGCTGGCCGTAGAAACTTTATCGGCAACCGGAGCAGCAGCTGCTGAGATGAGGCCAAGATCGGCAAATCTGGCAATTACCTCTGCTTCTGAAATTAAACCGGTATTGCGATAAACTTCTTTGCCTTCAGCATTGATAAATACCTGCACCGGTATGGTTTCGATACCATAACTCTTGGCCAGAGCCTCATTTTCGGGTAACCAGACATCGACGAATTCGGTTTTGAACTTATCTGAATATTTTCGTGCCAGATTTTCAAGAACCGGTTCCAGAGTTTTGCAGGTTTTGCACTGTTTTGACCCGAAATCGATGAGCCTGGGCAGCTGTTGCCCGTTTGTGTCTGAAGCGACCGCATTGGCCGGTTCATTTGCGGTTGATGAAATACCCGCAGTCGCCGTCTGACTTGCTGGTGACGATGCAAAAGCTGGCTGCTGTGCAAAAACAGCCATACTGCAGGCAACACTGGCGGCCAAAGCGAGAAAGGTAATTTTCTGTTTCATTTCAGGTAGCCTTTGAGTTCTTCAACTCCGGGAGCCTTGCCTGAGAACTTGATCTTGCCGTCAACGGCGAGGGCGGGGGTCATCATGACGCCAAAGCCCATGATTTCATTGATATCAGTAACCTTGATAAGTTCGTAGCTCAGTCCAAGCTCTTTTGCCGCTTGTTCAGTGTCTGCAGCGAGTTTCTGGCACTTCGGGCAACCGGTTCCGAGAATGTGAATCTTCATGTCGAGAAAACCTCCGATAGTGGATTAATAGTTTTGACAAGGTCAGCCAAAAAAGGTTCCGAATATAATTCCGGAAATCGTCGAGAAAAGTATCACCAGTGAAACGAAAGCAACGGTTTTAACCGTTCCGAGAACGCTGCGGATAACCAGCATGTTTGGCAGGCTCAGGGCAGGGCCGGCCAGCAGCAGGGCCAGAGCCGGGCCTTTTCCCATGCCGCTGCCGATAAGGCCCTGCAGAATTGGTACTTCGGTCAGAGTTGCAAAATACATGAAAGCACCGATGAATGAGGCGAGAAAGTTGGCCAGCAGAGAATTGCCGCCAACTGCCGCGCTGATCCATTCCGACGGAATCAACCCTTCGTAGCCGACCCGGCCGAGCAGGACACCGGCAATCAGAACCCCGAACAGCAACAGTGGCAGTATCTGTTTTGCGAATTCGTAAGAAGAAGAAAACCATTCGCCAAGCTCACCCTCGTCGGTGCTGGTGAAGATGGTCAGGCCGAGAGTGCCGACAGTGAATGCGACAAGCGGCGTTTCAGGAACCATATAAGCGGCAACAGCAACGGCAACACCGGTAAATGCCGCTTTCCAGGCTTTCAGGCCAAACCAGCCCACCAGCATGACGCCGAGAGCAAAGCCGGATATTGAGGTCAGAACCCATTTTTGTTCATAAATGTTGGCCCACAGGCCTGTGTCTGTCTGCGGTTTGCCCCAGTTGGCGAAAACCAGAATAAAAACCATCGAGGCAAAATAGAGTGAATCCTGCCAGAGAGATCTTTTTACATCCGGTTCTGGCATAAGCATCTGGGCCGCCGCCTTGGCTTCTTCTTCTTTGCGAAACAGCAGATGCATGACGAGGCCGATCAGAATACTCATGGAAATCGCACCAACAGCACGGGCCATTCCCAGCTCGGGCCCTAGAATGCGAGCGGTCAGAACGATGGCGAGCACATTTATGGCGGGGCCGGAATAGAGAAAAGCACAGGCGGGACCAAGTCCGGCTCCCATGCGGTAAATACCGGCAAAAAGCGGCAGAATCGTGCATGAACATACCGCGAGAATTGTGCCGGAGACAGCGGCGACGCCGTAGGCAAGCACTTTGTTGGCTTTGGCGCCGAGATACTTCATGACCGAAGCCTGGCTGACGAAAACGCCGATGGCGCCGGCGATGAAGAAGGCCGGGATCAGACAGAGCAATACGTGTTCCTGTGCATACCATTTTACCAGGTGAAAAGCTTCAAGAACCGCGTTGTCAAAGCGTGGTGTGCCAACTGGCAGGTAATAGCAGACCAGAAAAACGACGGCTATCGTTAAAAAGCTTTTCCATTCCTGTTTCCAGTAGTTCATTCTTGGGCCTCCGCTGTTTCTTTGGCTTTTGCTTCGATTCCCTTAATCCTGGTTGATCTGCATCGATTTCATTCTGGCATCGGCTGCTACCGCAACCCCGATGCAATTGATAAAACTCGGCAGACAGCGCATACGCAGGCGGTAAAAAACCTGCTGCCCGCGTTTATCGTCTTCGACGAGGCCGGCGTTTTTCAAGACCAGCAGATGCTTTGACACGGTCGAGAAATCAGCTTTAACAGCATCGACAAATTCGCAGACACATTTTTCTCCCTGCGCCAGTTCTTCGACGATATAAAGCCTGGTCGGGTGGGCGAGGGCCTTTAAAACCCTGGTTTTTGCCTCGATCAGATGGCGTTGCTGTTCATTCATATCATGCCTCGCTAAGTTGAGGTGGTTATTTGGTAAAATAACCAAATACTCTTGAAATGTCAAACAGATATCTGGTCGTTTTACCAGATATCTGTTTGGTGCGGGAAATGCTGATGAGTTAAAAAAAACAGCTGCTTTTTGTGAGTTTACCCGCAGCAGCAGGGGGTTTTAGAAGGTGTAGCCAGGCCGGAATATTGCCGGACCAGTTCTTCAATATCTGCTGAACAGCATGTTTTCTTCGGATTGAGCTGCAGGCATTGGCCACCGGTGCACGCACCGGTGGCCTGCTGGATTTTCCTGAGAGAATCTGCGCCAGCTTTTATTGCATTGATGATTGTTTCTCTATCAACATTTTTGCAGAAGCAGATAATGGTTTTTTCCACAATGAAAGACCTTTTTGAAGATTTCTGAAGAGATCATTCTGAATCGAGAACCGAGATCCCGGGGAGGGTCAGGCGTTCGAGAAATTCGAGACTGGCGCCGCCACCGGTCGACACGTGGGTCATTTTGTCGGCGACGCCGGCAATCTTGACCGCCGAGGCCGAATCGCCGCCGCCGATGATGACAATTTTGCCGTTTTCGGCCATGCGTGCGAGTTCGTGCGCCAGCCTGATCGTGCCCTCAGAGCCTTCTTTGATTTCAAAGGCGCCGATCGGGCCGTTCCAGAGAACAGTTTTGGCTTTTTCGAGCACGCTGATGGCATGTTCTATCGATTCCTTGCCGAGATCGAATGATTCCCAGCCTTCTTTGATGGTTTTGACGTTGCGTTCGAGGTTGCCGACTTTCTGGTTGGCAAAGTCAAAATGATCGGTGATGACGAAATCGCGCGGCAGAATGATCTTGTCGCCGTATTTGTCCATAAGCTTCTTGGCCGTTTCGAGCATCGACTCTTCAACCAGCGACTTCTGCACATCGAAACCCGTGGCTTTCATGAGTGTGTAACCGATGCCGCCGCCGACGAGCAGCAGGTCTATTTTCTGCAGCAGCGATTCGATAATGCCAAGCTTTGTCGAAATTTTCGAACCGCCGGTGATGCCGACAAAGGGCCGTTCCGGGTTCGAAACCGCGTTGCCGAGATAGCGCAGTTCTTTTTCGACAAGAATGCCGGCGAGCTTCATAGCAACATGTTTCGTTACACCGGTAATCGAGGCATGGCTTCTGTGGCTGGTGCCGAAGGCGTCGTTGACGTAGATGCCGTCAGACAAGCCGGCCAGGCCGCGTGAAAACACCGCGTCATTTTCTTTTTCGCCGATCGCGAAACGCAGGTTTTCGATAATGTTGATGCGGTTCTTAACGATGTTTTCCTTTTTGATCAGCAGCCCCGAAGAGGCTATGCTCTTTTCATGAAAGACGAGGTCGACGAACTGCTGTCGCAGATAATCAGCAACCGGTTTGAGACTGTATTCGGCATAGATTTCCTCGCGTGATTTGCCCTTTTTTTCCTGTTTGTCGGGCTCACCGAAGTGGGAGCAGAGAATCGGGGTGGCACCGGATTCAAGCAGGTAACGCACTGTCGGCATCGCGGCGTCGATGCGTGTCGAGTCGGTGATTTTGCCTTTCGACAGCGGCACATTGAAGTCGACCCGTACCAGAACATTGCGCCCCTTCAGCTGTTCAGCCGGCACGCTTGTAACCACACGCTTCTTGAAGCCGGTTTCCTTTTCGAGGATTGCGATTTTCTCGCGAATGATCTTCTCGACCTTTTCGGCTGCTGCCTCTGGCGAGTTAACGCTTCTGGCGGCATCGAGAATGTTGGTGGTTCTGATAAAGCTGTTCGACAGCGGCACGGTGCCGCGGTAGAGGTAACCACTGTTGGCGTCGAGAGTGACGAGTTCACCCTCTTTAACGACGATGTCGGCTTCGCCGCCCTTGAAAGTGACGGTTTTCTGTTCGAGGTTGATCACCGCGTTGGCACAGCCGACCATACATGGTTTGTTCAGCGTGATCGAAGTGATTGCCGCATGTGAGGTGCGGCCCGGGAAAACCGTTACAATACCATGTGAATTGTTGATGATGTAAAAATCAGAGGGCTTGGTGTTCTGTGCGAAATAAATGATGTTTTCGCGATTTGCCTTGATTTCTTCAAGCTTTTCGGGGGTCAGCACCAGACTGCCCCAGGTGATGCCGTGATTGATCGGCACACCTTCGCTGATCGGTGGTTTCCATTCTCTGAATTCTTCTTCGACGCGCGGTACCGAGATAAAGGCGTTGGTGGCACACATGCGCTCGATACGTTTTCTGAATTCTTCAAGGCTGATGATGCCCTTCTTCATCATGTCGGTGTCGACGACGAGCTTGGCATAGGTGCTGATGCTGGCACGACGGGTCTGCAGCAGATACAGGCGATCGTCTTCGACGGTGAACTCAATGTCGAGATCGTGTTTCAGCTCGTTTTCGAGGGTGTTTTTGTAGCGGACCAGCTCTTCTTTGAGGCGGGGCGGAATCGCGGCAATAGAGCGGGTGATGATATTGCCCATGACCACATCTTCGCCCTGGGTCATTTCGCGATATTCGCCGAACAGCTCGTCATGGCCGTTGATCGGGTTGCGGGTGAACAGCACGCCGCTCATGCAGCTGTGGTTCTTGTTGCCGAAAACCATCTGCTGAATGGTGACCGCAGTGCCATAGATGACCTCGATAGACAGTTCTTTGAGGTATTCTCTCACACTTTGCGAGCGGCTCGATGCAAAAACCAGCTCGATACACCTGACCAGCTGCTCGAACGGGTCGCTGATAAAGGCTTCGCCAAGTTTGTCTCTGACAAGGTTTTCGGCGTTGCTGATCATCGCCTCGGTAGTGCCGGCCTGCTCTTCTTTTTTGATGTCAATTTCGAGTGCAACGAGGGTGTTGCGCAGAAACCGCAGATAAATACTGTTGCCGAAGGCGTCGCCGAAACTGCGGCGCTGTGCTTCGAGAATCTCGCGGGTAATGCCGACATTGAGAATTGTACACATCGAGCCGGGCAGGGAAATGGTCGTGCCCGACCTGACCGAGACGAGAAGCGGGTTTGTGGGGCAGCCAAGTTTGCGCCCGGTTTTTTCCTCAAGCTGCTGCACATATTTTCTTATGGCGGCTCTGAAACCTTGGTGATCAGCGTTATCGCTGAAAATCTCACGGCAGATCGGCAACCCTAGAATGAACGCTGGCGGAATATTGACGCCGAGATTATGCATGTCAATGATGCCGTTGCCTTTGCCACCGAGGAACGGCCGCACCGAATCAGGAGCCTGGCCCCATGTAGTCGCGATAAAGGCATCGTAGTTGCCGTTAACCGCCGGCATTTCAGCGACGCGGTATTTGCCATAAAGGCTGTTTTCAGCGTTTTTGGTGGCAAGTTCGCGATTCAGGAAAATGATGATCTTTTCGATGAACTCGTTAACCGCGTGAAACTCGGTGGTTCTGATGAAATTGTTGAAAAAGCGGTCTTTGATCGGTGACAGGCTCGAAGTCGGCACTTTATAGGCTTCGAGCACGTAGTTGAGCATCTGGCCGAGACGGTAATAGATGTTCTTCTGCATGAACTGCTGCAGTTCGATCGCGATGTTCTGCATAAGGCGCTTGGTGCGCAGAATATCGACCGTTTCGCCCGCCGCCACTTCGCTGAGATCTTTCAGCAGCTTTTCGTTCTTTTCAGGAATAATGCCCTTTTGGTTGAGAAGGCCGATCAATTCACGCACCAGGCCGACGCACTCGCGAATATTTTCGTAGGTGACCGTTTCGTAATGATTGTTCGTCAGGTCATTGGTGAAAATGAAGACCAGACGCCCGATATCGAGGTCGAGATTGATGAAATCATAAAGTTCGATGCGTTTCTCAAAATAGGATTTTTTGATCAGCATTTTGAAGCTGGCGAGGCGTTTGAGGCAGTCGACAAGGTTGTGGGTATTCTGAATGTAGCTCGCAGTGCAGATCTCGATGAAAGTCTGCATCTCTTTTTTGAGAAAGCAGCGCTCGAAAAGGCTGAGGTTCTTTTCGAGGTTGCCCTTGACCACCGTAATATCGCCCTTTTCGTAGTCCCAGAGGTAGGAAAGCTTGTCGTTCAGCTCTTCTGCCAGTTCGATGAACTTCGGGTCTTCCTTCTTCGCGTCAAATCGCCCGACCAGAGCCATGTAGCCGGCCTGTGTCATCGGTTCCGGGTTGCTGTTTTTCACCAGTTCGAGGTAGGGTTTGAGATATTTGCTGAGAATACGTGGCGAAAGCTTGCGGTGCACTTCTTTGCGCAGATCGCCGGCGAATGACATCATTGGATCGCTGCCGTTGCGGCCTTCTTCGAAATATTCAGCGGCGCTGCGGATGTCGCCGATCAGGTCGCCGCCGCCGCTTCTGATGGGCAGTTTTTTCAGTACCTCGCGGCAGTAATAAATGTATTCGTTGGTGGGGCTCTGCATCGTGTTGAGTGTCCGCAGAGTTTCGGCAAAAAGTCGCTGGTAGATCGTCTCGATGTTTTCTTTGATATCGCGGTTGTCGGTTATCTTCTCTTCTTTGTCGAGCAGTCTGATATTTACCAGCACTGCGATCAGCATGTCTATCTTCTTCTCGATATCGGGTTCCTGACGCGATTCTACGATTTTCCCGATGATTTTGTCCCAGGTGTTGAGCGGTACCATACCATGTTCGGCTGCAGAAATGCCAGAAGCGTTTTCAACCATTCTATCCCTCCCTGTCCTGTCTATTTTATTGAATAACATTTTTTGCCGGAAGTGTCTAATCGACTGTTATCGACTTGCTGACATTTTTGGGTACATCGGGGTGAACCCCATGGTTGGCTATTTCCAGGCGATCCATGAACTGCATTTTCTTCAGACTCATCCTGAAAGCCAGCATCTGCAGAACCACGGTTATGGCAAATATCGAAATGATCTTTGACCCGGTTTTCGGAATGACTATATAGCCATATTTATACGGAAAAGCTGAAGATGGCGTTGCCGAAACCGCCTCGCGCAGGTCGTTGTTGTCTTCTGCAATCAGATAGACATTGGCACCCCTGATTCTTTGAGTGTCGCTGTTCGGCAACTATTTAGGGTTCCTGTTGTGTTGTTTGTCTCTTATCGGCACGAGAATTCTGGTCAGTTGCAGAACCGATGCCAAGTCGAACGAGCAGAGCTTTAGCTGCGGCTTTGGGGCCTTCTGACTGGTAACCGTCGATGCCGAGTCTGGTTCTTAACTGGCCGATCATGGTGCCGCCCGCAAGCATCGCCTGGAAAATTTTATGCGCGATCTTCTCGTGCATGTCGCGAAACTGTGAAGGCCCAAAAACATTGGCAAAATAAGAATGAACGATGCCGGTGCTTGTGGTTGTGCCCTTTGACATCGACGTTCCTTCTCTGAAAACATTCAGAGCCTGGTCGATATCTTTGAATTCTTCGAGCTCCGGATGTGAGCTGTCGACTTCTTCATAATTATTGGCGTAGAGAAACAGATCGACGTGATGACCTCGCAGAATCTCGGTCATTGTGGTCACTGGCAGAACTACCCGCGCGTTGGTGCGGTGTGGGCTCATTATAATACTGCGGTCAATGTTGCCGAAAGCGTAACCTGGCGACAAATCATCGAGTCTTACGAAAGCCCCGGTTTCTGTACCGTAAGCCATGACACCCTTGTCGGTAATCTTCAAACTGCCCATGTCGTCAAAGATTACCGTCAGCTTTTTTATATTGCGGCTGCCAAGGGCGCGGAAAGCTTCAATCGTTTCAGATTTTCCGGCACCGGTATCGCCGAGAACCAGAATATTGGCAGTTTTCCCGCCTGATAACTCGATTTTGAACATGGCGCCATGTACCGGCATGCGCCCGCGCTTCATCATGATGATGTTGTGAAGAGTCAGAACCATTTTTTTAAGATAACCGAAATAGCCGAATGATTCTGCCAGTGGCACAGCACCGATCAACAGGTCGTTTTTCCGGTCATCGAAAAATACCGTCTTTTCTGCAAAGCCCTTAAAGGCCCGGCCCGGCAAGCCAAAGAAATATATCGCGTCGGGTTTCTTTGCCTGCCCGCCTTCATCGGCCAGTTCGAAAAGATTGCACAGCGTGGTTCCGAGATTGATGAACTGAGCATGAAAATACACATCGATGCGCAATTCGCCCACCATTGCCGGAAAACAGATGAACTGTCGGGGGTTGAAGCCTGAGTTTATGAGAGGGTTGCGGTCAACTTCGATGAACTCGCCGGTGCGTTTGTTAACCGGCGGATCAATAATAAGAGGCGGATTGAGCAGCACCTGCCTGATTACCGGTATTTCGTCGATGCGGCCGTATTCAGGCGGCAGACCGGTTTTTCCGGTTCTGGCGATCATGCCTGCCTGAAAACCCGCGGCAAGCTGCCGGTAAACTCTGGGTCTGTCGCTGGTGATGTTTTCGCAGATTTCGCGGTAGGCCTTGCGGACCAGATGGTTCATGTGCGTGACCGTGTCTTTAAAGGCTTTGTGATCAGCGCTTGAGCTGTTGACAATAATCAGAAAACGTTCGTATCTTCGCCAGAAGTCGTAGAGGTTCTCTACGAGCTGATGAACATCATAGACAAGTTCCTGATTGAACTGCATTTCAGGGGCAAGCTCTGCCATGACCGTTTTCAGGGGCTGTTTTTCGAGCCGACGCAGTAGTCTGATCATAAAATCTGAATCCGCGCAAGGCAGCCCGTTGAAAGGCTCATGCCGCATGACGAACGACCTGACAACCTTCTCAAAGGCGCTGTTGTCGAGGAGGTCTTCGGTCGTTTGCGGCAGCCATGAAGCGTCGGTCCAGAGCAGGGCCATTTTCTGCAGTATCTGCAGTCTGTTCATCGGGCGGTTACCTCGGGTGTGAAATTTTCAGCCACAGATTCTAGCTTTTTTCACAAAAAAGTACAACCGGTTCTGCAAGGTTTCTGACTGGTGAATGCCTGGTTGCTATTAGCTGGCTCTGAACCTATAATGTTCGATGTTATTCATCGCCAGCCTTATTGCCGGAGGGTAAAATGTATCGCGACAATCTTGAACAGTATGTGAACATGTGCCGGCTCAGTCGGGTGCCGACCGAGCCGCAGGGGCAGGACGAGCTCATCAGGGCGCTGCGCTACACCCTCTGGACCAAACGCTATGACGAACTGCAGGCTTTGTTCATGACCTGCGGTATGGGCGAAAGTGAAATAATCGAGCGCCGCCGCTTTTATCTCGAATTTGCGCCGCTGATCGGGCGGCTGGTGGTGCTTATTCCGTCGCTGCACCAGTATTTTATGCTTGATTACATCGCCGAAGACATGATCGACGGTGGTGATCCCGAGCTTGCCGCTGCCGGTCAGCGTCTGCAGACGGTTCTGCAGCATGCGAAGGCCGGAGCAAAAGACATCCGCGGTCGGGTTCTGATGCCGGCTTACAGTGAGCTGAAGCCCGAAGTGCTTGAACATTACCGGCGTTTTCCGGGTGAGTTTCTTGCCCACTGCCTCGAAGCGAACTGGGAATACGATTCAGACCGGTCATACGGTCTGGCTGCGGCTATTGAACTACTTTCGCTTGAAAAGCCTGAGTTGCCGCTGATCGGGCCGATGCTGATGCAGTCGCTTGGCGATTACTCTTCGCCAGAACATTTTTTTGCAGTTTTTGCCGCGACCACGGTCAGTCTGCTCAATAACGCCGGCTATTCAGAATGGGCACAGGCTTGTCAGCAGGTGTTCGCACCTCTGACCGCAGGTTTCGACCCGGCAAAGGCCAGTGCGGCGAAGGCCAGTGCCGATGCTGGCGATGGCGCCGGCCATTCTGAAGCTGATTTTGGACCGCTGTCGCTCGGCAATATTTCGGCGGTCTGGAAAAAGGAAGGGGTGGCGCAGGCGCTGGTCATGGCGCGGCAGAGGCTGCTGATGACTCCCGAAGACCCCTTTGTCTGTGGCATGCTCGGCGACATTTATCTGGCGCAGATGAATGTGCCGCTGGCCCTGGCCTGTCTAAGCCGCGCCTGGCATCGCGCTCCCGATTCGCCGGTGGTTCTGCACGTTCTTGGGCAGGCCTTTCAGGCCGGTTATTTTGCGGCACAGGTAGATCTCTGCCGCCGGAAATTGTCGCAGTTACCCGAGGTTCAGGCTAACCCGCGACCATATCAGTTCGGCGTCGAACTGTTTCTCAAGTGCGATGCCGAAGAAACGCAGGTGGCTGTGAATGGCAACAATCTCGGCCTGTGCCCGCTGCAGATCCGCAACGTCAGACCCGGAACCCTGAATATTCAGTGGCTCCTTAAAAACGGCCGCGAAAAGCGTTTTTCGGTAACCGTTGAAGAGGCTACCGTTGCCAAGTTCCGCTATCACCCTGATTCTGACAGCGTCAGCGACGAAATAAGTCGCGACGGTGTCGTCACCGTCTTCACCTCAGAAGGCTCAAAAACCCTCAACGAGCTGATTCCCGAATTCCTCGTCACCGACCTCGCCAATCTGCCTGACCCCACTATCGAACAATGCCTCGGCAGCTGATAATTGCCAAAATGGTCTGGCGATGATTTTCAATAGACGTATTGTGTTGTTTTTTATCTGCATGGTATTTGTTCTTGCCGGTTTTTATTTCTTCTGGAGAACGATCTGGTTTCCGAAAGTTGTCGGGGTTTCCGGAATGCGCACAGTCGCTGATGTTATCGAACTTTATGGTGCCTCTGCCGATGCCGATCTGCAAGCGAAATTCGCTGTGGCGGGTGTGACTTACCCGCCCGCATCGCTGACATTTATCGCCCTCAAACAGGAAAGAACCCTTGAAGTCTGGGCACCGGGCAGCAATGCCCCGGTAATGGTCGCAGCCTATCCGATTCTTGCCGCCAGCGGCGGACCTGGCCCCAAACTGCGTGAAGGCGACAGACAGGTGCCCGAAGGACTTTATCGTCTTGCCGGCCTTAACCCGAACAGTAGTTTTCATCTGTCGATGAAAATCAATTACCCGAACGAATTTGATTTGCGTCATGCTGCCGCAGAAGGCCGTACCAGCCCGGGCAGCGATATTTTCATTCATGGCCGTGAAGCCTCGATCGGCTGTCTGGCAATGGGCGACCCGGCAATCGAAAAGCTCTTTGTGCTGGTCGCCCGCACCGGTTTTGAAAATGTCGAAGTCATCATGGCGCCGTATGATTTCAGGGTAACCCCGCCGCAACCTGCGAGTGACCTGGCCTGGCTGCCTGAACTCTATACCGCCGTCGCAGACAGGATGAAGAATTTTACAAATTGATCAACAGGTGAAGCAGATGTGGCTCTATGCAGGTATCATCGCGTCGATCTTCTGCCTTCTGGCAAGCGCCGGGCTGGCTGTATTTTCCTGGGGCGAGGCTGGACCCAGTGTGGTCTTTTTTTCTCTGCTGACGCTGTTCTGGGCGAAGATGCTTTTTACCATGCTTCGTCAGGCCAGAAACCCTGAAGCTGAATCGCAATCTGACTATGAGGTTGAGCCAGAGCGCGGGTCAGAGACAAGACCGGAGTTGGGGCAAAAGTCAGAGAAAAGGGCAGGGCGGTATGCAGAGCCGGCTGGCAGCCCGACGGTTTTCGTTCCCCACTGGTTTCTTATGGGCGCAATTCTGCTCACCGCTCTTCTGGTCTGTCTGGCAATCATTGCGCCATTGCTTGCAAAATGACCGTCAGAAGCAGCTTTTAATTTTTGATCTGGTCGGCGGGAACAAGAGCTCTCAGCCTATCGAGCAGCCGCAGTTCCTTGAGAAGCTCCGGGTCGCCGATCGATTCTGCTTCGTGGCTGAAATGCCGTCTGAACGCACTCAGAGCGTCGTTCGCCGCGGCTGAGACCTGCAGTTTGCGGCCAGGGCGTTCCCAGTATGACCAGCCTGAGTCATCAGTCTCTGCGGTGCTGGGAACTCTGATGCCGTGCCGGCCGGTTGACGTCTCTTTCAGCAGGTCAACGTATCTGGCCAGCAGTATGCCCTTTCTTATGCCATTGTCTTCGTAAAAGTCGCCGGGTTGAGCTTTCAGAATGATTTTTTCCTGCGCGTCGTGAATGGTCCCCTTGCGATCTTCATAGCTGAGCGTCAGAGTCAGCCAGGTATCGACAATTGGCCGCTCGAGCTGCAGCAGAATGATGCCGCCACGCGTTCCGTCTGTATTGGTGGGCGCGGGAAACAGTGTGCTCACATGCATGATGCGCCCGGTGGCCAGATCGGCTTCTGGCGAGCCAATAACCTTGCGAATCCGGCATTTGGGCGCCTGCACCTGCAGCGCCAGGTCGAAAACCATCGGATTGACCATGCAGTCGAACTCGTCGGCAAGACGCTTTCTGAATTCGGCCGGCGAATGCACCGAAAAATAGTTGGCACCCCTCACCTGCGAAATCGACTCCACCATTTGCGAGTTAAAATCAATACCCATGCCGATGAATGTCAGGTAAACCCGGTTTCGCGCCATTTCACGCGTCATGTCGAGCAGCCCGGATTCGCTCGTATCGTCTGTATTCGGCATCGCGTCGGTCATGAATATGATGCGGTTTTCGTATTCGTCAGGATTACACAGGGAAAAGGGCGCGAGCATGCTTCTGCCGAGTTCCAGCCCTTCTTCCATACTCGTGGCACCGGTGGGTTCAAGCGCAAGAATATGCCTCTTGAGGGCTTCCATGTCGGTGCTTCGCACTGAGCTGACAGGTTTGGCCAGGTGGCTGCGATGGTTGAAGAGGGCGATACCGATGCGGTCATCGGGGCGCAGGTGCTCGAACATGGCGACAATCGATCGACATGCCGATTCAAGTTTCGTCATTTTTGCCGATTCAGCGTTCATGTCTGCCCGCCGGCGGTAGCTTTCGTAATAATACTGGTTGAAGGGACTGCTCATCGAGCCCGAAATATCGAGAACGACAACCAGGTTCAGCTTTTTGCGGGCCGCTGCGGCGCGGTCAAATTGCGAACTCAGGCCAACCGCAAGAAAGTGTTCGGTTTCACCGGTCAGCGGGTTGCGACTGCTGGCTGCCGACCATGTCGGCGCAAACAGCTTCGGCGAACTGTCTGAAGACACTGCAGCATTTTTCCCCGTGTCGAAGCGGTAATCGTAGAAAAGCCCTTCATAAGTGATATCAGAGGGGCGGGGCAGATAGCCGGCCAGAATGTTGGCCCGAAAATTGTTGATGTCTTTGGCGCCACCGACCGAAAAGCCGAAGTCGCGCGCCGTCTGGTCGGTTATGCAACTGACCATAGGCCCTGAAATAGAGAACAGAAAGAAAAAGGTGCCGAGAATGGTTATTGAAGTGATCGCGGTGAGTTCACAGGCCAGAAACAGCTTCGAAATTTCGAGCAGAATCATGAGAGCGACAATGTACAGCGGGATTTCCTGCAGGTATTCTTTCAGCATTGCCAGTGGCTGCTGGGCGGTCGGTTTTTCGAACTTGTATTGCCAGTCGTCGACCGGAACCTCGAAAAGCAGGCTGCCGACTGCCGGAATTACCTCGATCAGCAGTAGAGTCGCGAGATTGAGCATAAGAAGAACGAATAACAGCCGGTGAATGGTTGGAATTTTGTTCAACATGGTTTTTCTCCTGAATGAGGTCATCTGGAAAAATTACTTGCGGGGCGAAGCCATTGCGGAGCTGAAAACTGCAGAAGAATGGGTGCAAAAGGACATGCCAGAGAGATTTCCGGCATAAACAGAGAGAAAATAGGGTATCAATGCGCGGGAAAGCCGGTCGGTGTGCCGCCAGACCCGGGCGCGAAGTGTGTAGACGAATTCACCGCAACTCGAAAACACCTTCGTGGTTCAGAACCTGTATGCAATATAGGCGGATTTCTGCGAATGCCAAGGGGCAAGTTTTTTCTGCGCTGTTATCGGGTTTTTTGAGTGCTGGACAGAGTTGCAGCGATGTAGCATAATGCTTTGACAACAAATAAATATTCAGGAGAGGGAAATGGCCCGTTCAGGCTTACTGGTATGCCCGACACTGCTGATGTGTCTTATGCTGGCTATGACAATGCCGTTGGCAGCTTCTAAAGAGGCTTCGCAGTTTTTTGTTCCGGGTGGCAGAATGCCTTTTCTGAAAGCATTTGAGAGAGCTGGCCGTGAAAATGCCCGAGTTACAAGTTCTGGGGCCGCTCAAGTCTTTGAAATTGCCTCGATGACCGGTAAAATCAATGCCGTGGCTCAAATAGAGCATAAGGCCGACGAAAACTCTGCCTCTGAAACAGGTCTGCAGCTGCATAAAGCAATTCTTGCGAGAGATTCTGCTCTGCTTGCATCGCTTCTTGCCGGTGGCGCTGACCCGAATCATAAGAATAAAGACGGAGACACCCCTCTGATTGTTGCGGCTGAAAAAGAATTTCTGAGAGCGGTTCCGATTCTTTTAGAGCAAGGTGCCGATTTTCGAGCTACAGACAGCTCACAGCGCACTTTGCTGCAGAAACTCGCTAAACTGAATGCTTTTGCTCTCGTGACTGATCTGATAGAACGCGGCGCCGATGTAAATGCTGTTGCCTCTGGTTCTACGACTCCCCTGATGGCTTCTGTATGTAATCGTGGTTTTGAGAGTGCTCTTGCCCTGATAAATAGCGGTGCCAGCATCGGCGCGACTGACTATCGTAAATGGACACCGCTGCATTATGCCTGCTACTTCCGCAATTTCCCCGCAATTTATCTTCTCGTTACGGCAAAAGCCGATGTAAACGCTGTCGATGCAAGTGGGAATACGCCGCTGCTGACACTCGGGCACGACCGGCACGGTTTTACGTCAGACTTCATCTGTGCAGCAGACTATCTTCTTCAGCTCGGAGCCGATATAAATGCCGTTAACAACGATGGAAAATCATTGGTTGATTTTGCAGAAGCTTTTTATGACCCGGCAATTCTGCGTTTTATCATCGAGCGCGGCGGTCGTCTGAAGATCCCGGAATCAGTTCTGGCAGATAACCCCGACAATGCCACAAGTTCTCTGCTTTTGCAGGCGGTCACCGATGGCCGACGGGCTCTGGCTGTCTGTCTGCTTGAATCTCTGCCGCCAGGTACAAAGCCGGCCGTTAATTCAGAGGGGAAAACCGCTCTGCATGTCGCCGTCGAGAGCAACATGGAAGACCTCGTCAATGCTCTGCTTGAAAATGGCTTTGATCCAAATCATGCCGATAATGCCAGTTCTACTCCACTGCACCAGGCAGTCGGTTACGGGATGGAACAGTATGTTCCGCTTCTGCTCGGTGCCGGAGCGAGAACCGACCTTAAAAACAGCCGTGGTGCCACAGCCATAAGGATTGCAGAAGAGCGCGGCAAATTGAGCCTTTACCGTTTTCTGTCAGAATGGAAGCCACTACAGGTTAACACGGCTTCTGCAGCTTTGCAGGTTGCCGGTTCCTCGCTTAATCTGGCCGAAGCAATGCGTGACCGTCTATGGCTGACCGTCAGGCACATGCTGGCTGAGAAGCGCGGAATCAACGACCGCGATGCTTCCGGGTCTTCGCCTCTGCATTACTGTTACGATGTCAGCAGGTGGCGCCTGGCCCGAAAGCTGCTCGATGCTGGCGCCGATCCGGCAGTGGCAGATGAAAACGGAAAAACTCCGCTGCACCTGGCCGCTGGCGAGGGTAACTGCTACCTCGCGCGAATGCTGCTGGAACACGGGACTCCGGTAGATCCTGCCGATAAAAAGGGAAGAACCCCACTAAGCTACGCGATCGAAGGCAGTCATCTGCCGGTTATCGATTTTCTGCTGAGCAGGGGAGCGGATATCAACCACGCAGATGTCGAGCGTAAAACCCCCGTTTTTTACATTAAAAGAGACGAAAGTGCTGCTCTTATGCTTGAATGGCTCGCTTTGCGAGGTGCTGATGTTAATGTCGCCGATAAGTATGATTACACTGTTTGTCACCATCTGGCATGGAATAGCCGTTCTCCCGCTTTTTTCAAGAGTATGCAGCGTGCCGGGGTCGATATATTCAAGAAAGATAGATCAGGTCGGTCTCCTTTCAGCAATATAGTTGCCAACGGGTCAGAAGAGAACCTTGATTATTTTTTGCAGCAGCCTGCTTATCGCGAGGTAATTTTTTCGGGTGAATCTTTGATATTGCACGACTGGGTCGCGTATGGCAGGGTCGAAATGCTGGAAAAATGCTTGAAGTATGGCGCATCGCCCGACCTGAAAAACCCGAAGGGTGAGGCGTTGCTGTTCGCCTCGCTTGAGCCCCGCAATGCCAGTGCAACTGCAATGTTAATCGCGGCCGGGGCCAGCGTGAAAGGAGTAGCCTGCGCCCGCGGCACTCTGCTTGAAGTTGCGCTGAAAAAAGGTCTTCATGAGCAGATTCGTATGCTGCTGGCTGCCGGGGCAGATCCGAACCAGGAGACCGTTTCCGGTATTCCGTTGCTGTGGCTGGCGGCTGGCAACTGGCAGGTCTGTGAACTGCTTGTTGAACATGGCGCCCGACCAGAAGTTGCCAGTCTGCAGGCTGAGGTTGCCAGGTCCTATCGTCGCCTGTTTCTTGAGACCCCCGAAGGTGTGGCAATATTGAAAAAACTGGCAGAGCGCGGAACCGATCTTAAGCCCCTGCTGCTGGTAGGCGATACGCCTGAAGAGCAGCAGGAGCATGTTTTCTCAATGGCCGAATCAAACCGGCTGCCAGCTTTTGAACTGGCTCTGGATACTGGCTTTCCGATAAATACAACTGACAGTGATGGAAACACGTTGCTGCATATCGCCGCTCTTAACGGCCGAAAAGAAATCGCTCTTCTGCTGCTGCGGCGTGGTGCCAGTCTTGAGGCGCGCAATCAGAGCGGAGCTACCCCGCTTCTGATGTCGTTTGAAAGACATCCGGGAACGGCGCTGGCACTGCTTGAAGCAGGTGCCGACCCTCAGGTTCGCCTTGCCGGCATCGATGCTTCGGCTCTGCATCTTGCATCGATGCAGGATGAAGATACCGAAGTTTTGAAATTTCTGGTCCATCACGGCGTTTCAATTGAATCGCGCGATGTCGTTGGCGCAACACCGCTGTTATGGGCAGCTCACAATGGCGCAGCTTCGGCTGCGGCATACCTTCTCAGCTGCGGTGCCAACCCGAATTCTGCTACGGCGATTGCGAGCTTTTCGCTGACAGACCCTGAATTTGTCAGATTGAAGGAAAGCCTTTATGCCCGCCGTTCCGGCATTTTCAAACAGGTGATGAACGGTCTTACCCCGCTTGCTGCCGCTGTGATCGCAAAGAGTCACGAAGTGGTGAGGCGGCTGCTCGATGCTGGGGCCGATCCGAATCTGTGTGATGCCCTCGGTAATACTTCTCTGCATATAGCTGCGCTCAACGATGTGCCTGCAATCGCAGAACTGTTGCTGCAGGCCGGCGCTTCCCCATTCCAGCGCAATGCTGAGGGTTTTAATGCCATTGAACTGGCCGATAACGGTGGCCAGCTTGAAACAGCCTTCAGAATCTGGCAGACAATTCCTGCTTCGATAACGGCAGACCCGACGGTGCCGGTGGCCACCACCTCAATGAGTCTGCATGAAGCAGCAGCGGCCGCGCTTAGAACCGACCTGCGCTGGCTGATCAGGCAGAATCCGCAAAAAATTGATTCCCGTGCCGGCAGGGGTTGCCCGCCGGTGTGTGTGGCATTGTCTGAAGGCCAGATTGTGAGCGCCAGAATTTTGCTGCAGATGGGTGCTTCGGCTACCGTTGTCTGTAAAGACGGCACCTCGCCGTTGATTCTTGCTGCTCGCAAAAACGTTGACGAAATGGTGCTTTCACTGGCATCTGCCGGTGCAAGTGTCAATCATGCCGACAGTCTCGGCAATACGGCTCTGCATTTTGCTGCCGCCCAAAGCGATCCCGATATGGTTCAGCTGCTGCTGGACCTCAAGGCCGAAAGGGCAGTGCAGAATCATCTGGGTCGCACCCCTCTGATGGAAGCGGTTTTTGCCCACGAAGATGCCAGATTCAGAAAATTTATCGAAGATAAGCACGAGGAAATCAACCAGAAGATCAGAAGGTTTAATGAAAAGAAGAAAAAAAGGGCAAAAGAGGTAAAGGGTTTCATAGTAAAACAGATGTTGCGCCCTGAACTTGAGTATGTTCCGCCGCGCCAGGCTGTCGTCAAACTTCTTGCGCGCCCGGAGCCCGCACTTATGGCGGTTGACAAACACGGGCAGACTGCCATGCATCTGGCAGCGAGAACCTGCGATCAGCCGATCATCAAGGTTCTCTGTGAGGCCGGGTGTGATCTTGAAGCTCGCGACCGCCTCGGGAGAACGCCGTTATTTCAGGCTGTCGTTGCCGATAATACAAAGGGGCTGCAGGCGCTAATTTCAATGGGTGCTTCGGCGAATGCCGTTGATTACGGCGGTGAAACTCTGCTGTCACTGACTGACTCGCTGAACCGTTCTGACCTGCGCCAGAAACTTCTCGATGCCGGCGTTGCATCGTCACAGATCGTGCCGCAATGGCCCGACACTGCCGCTGGAAGCAGGCTGGCGCGGGCGGTTGCCGAAAATCGTTTTGAGGCCGTAAGGTATCTTGCTGCCCGCGCTGAAGAAAGCGTAAACGCCATCGATCAGGCTGGTGAAACGGCTCTTTTTACTGCCGTTCGCAACGCCAGCCCTGAAATGATCGAATTGTTACTGCAGCTTGGCGCTGAGCCAGGGGTGGCAAATCCGTCAGGCATGACTCCGCTCGATATTGCCAGGCAGATGAAATGTCCTAATGACCTCAGACTTCCGCGCGGTGTACCCGGTCTTTTTCCGGATACCGCCAGCTCTGATATGCAGACGCGCAGCAAAATTATAAATCTGCTGGAAAAAGCTCTGGCAGGAGACCAGGAGAAAAAAGAATGAAAAACACTGATGCCGCTTTTAAGTATCTTGCTTTGTCGTTATTTGTCCTGTTTTTTTCGACCGGCCTGAATGGTTCTCAGATGCCTGAAGGGCCGCAGGTTCCGCTGATGCGGGAAATGGAACAGCCTCGCAACTGTGATTTCCCTCACATGCAAAGCCCTGAGGTGCAGTTTATGGCGGCCGATGAATTTCCGGCCGATGTCGACTGCGAGGTTGACCTTGAGAAAAATCGCATCGGCATTCGCAATCAGCAGGCGATCAAGGCTTACAACGGGCCATTTAACGGTCAGGGCATTGTGCGGCTGACTCTTGACCCGAAAACGACAGAAGTCTGCAGGGCAAGAATTGAAGTGCTTTTTGGTGAGACAGTCAAAGACTGGAACCTGAATATCGCCGATTCGGTTTCTAATAACGGTTATTCGGGTGACAGCGGTCATCAGAGCCATGACGGCGAAGCGCAGATTCTCAACGGCAATTTTGCCCTCTATGGCGACGACCACATGCCGGCCGATGAAAAGAACGGCAAAGTTCTGGCATCGGCCGAAGGTCTCGGCAGCCCGGGTGCCACTGTGATTTTTGAGATCAGCAATAACCGGCTTGTCTGGCAGAACGACAGAGGCCTCGACGGCGAGGTCAAATCGCCTTATGTCTTCTGCCTTGCCGGCCAGCCCGATACCGAAGGCCCGGTTAACCACGATATTTTCATCGGCATAAACCAGGTGATCAACGGCGACCGCACCGGCAGGGGTGTGAAAAGGGTCAGAATCAGACTTTTGCATGAATAATCAGCTGTGGCCGTTCTTTGCTTAACCTCGACCGCGGGCTGTTTGTTCTTCGATCTTTTCGCCGCTGGCGATGCTTTCGAGGGTGTCGCAGTCGAGAATCTCGATGCGGTTGCCGCTGACTTTTATTGCCCCGAGATCCTGAATTTTCTTGAAAGTGCGGCTGAGAGTGGCCGGGATCGTGCCCAGCCTCGAAGCGAGCGCACCCTTTGTCTGTTCGAGCTCGACAACCCGGCTGCTGCCATTGTCGCAGTTGCGCATCAGGTATTTGGCGAGCCTGGCAGAGACGTCTTTCAGTGACAGGTCGTCGATCAGCTCGACAAACTGGCGCAGCCGCCGCGAAAGAATGCCGAGCATATTGAGAAAAATCTCGGGCTGCTGGCGGCCGAGGGCGATGAAGCGGTCGCGGCTGAAATAAATGAGTTCGCAGTCGGTCGTAGCGGTTGCACAGGCCGGATACGCCGTTCCCTGAAATACCGGCACTTCGCCGACAATCTCGCCTTCACCGAACTGATGAATCACCTGTTCACGCCCGTCGCCGCCGATACGGTAGATTTTTAAGCTGCCTGAATTGATCAGATAGAAGCCGGTGGCTTCCTGATGCTGCATGAACAGAGTCTGGCCGGTTGGCAGACGCCGCTCGACGGCAATCGACGCGAGCGCTTCAAGAAATTCAGGCTGCATTTCACGCAGCAGGTCACTTTTGCTGAAACTGTCTGCCAGGGCCTTTTGCATTATGCCTCACAAAAAAATAAAAAAAGTTTTGCGTTTTGACTTAAGTCAAAGCTTAAAGGGGTCATTTCGAACATAATAATAATGTAAGAAATCAAGAAAACCAAGGAGCAAAATACCATGGCGATTCGCAAAATCATCTCTATCAACGAAGAACTCTGCAATGGCTGCGGCAACTGCATTACCGGTTGCGCCGAAGGCGCTCTGCAGCTGATTAACGGCAAAGCGAAACTCGTTAAGGAAACCTACTGCGATGGTTTTGGCGACTGCATCGGTACCTGCCCGACCGGCGCTCTCAAGATCGTCGAACGCGAGAGCGACGAATTTGATTTCGACCGCACCATCGAGCATGTCGAAAAAATCCGCGGTGAAGACGGCGTTAAATTCATGCGCGAGTCACACAAGATTCACGAACAGAAAATGGCCGCCGCCAACGCTGCCCCGGCTCATCAACACGCTGGTGGTGGCTGCCCCGGCAGCAGAATGCGCATGATGAAGGCGCAGCAGACTTCGCAGTCCGCTCCGGTTGCCGAAGGCGCCATGCCGGTCGTCATGAAGTCAGAAATTACCCAGTGGCCGCTGCAGCTGCACCTGCTGCCGACCCGCGCCCCGTTCTTCGATAACCGCGAACTGGTCGTGCTCAGCACCTGCTCGCCGGTAACCAGTCCTGACGTGCAGTGGCGCTATATCAGAGGTCGCTCGGTCGCCATCGCCTGCCCGAAGCTCGACCGCACTGAAGGTTATGTCGAAAAGCTCGCCGAAATCTTTGTGTCGAACAATATTCCGCGTGTAATAATAATGAGAATGGAAGTTCCCTGCTGTGGTGGCCTGACCGCACTGGTTAAAGCGGCGCTCGAGCGCTCAAAGCCCCAGGGGTTGGTGGTGGATGAAGTGACAATGAGCCTTGAAGGCGAAATTGTCAGAACTAACCGAATTTATTGAAAACTTTACTGACAAACCAAAGGAGACTTTGCTAAAATGACTCAAGCGTGGAAACCGGAAACCGTAATCAACTTGGCTGAATTCGTTACTTTCGCCGACGGTTCGATCGTCAGCAAGACATTACTCGACAAGCCCGCCGGCAGCCTGACGCTGTTCGCCATCGCCAAAGGGCAGGGGATCTCAGAACACAAGTCGCCCTACGACGCCACGGTTCAGGTTATTGAAGGCGAGGGGAGTTTCCAGGTCGGAAACAATGTGTACAAAGTAAAAGCAGGAGAGGGACTGATCATGCCGGCTAATATTCCGCATGCCGTGCTGCCCGGCGAAGGCTTCAAGATGCTTCTGATCATGATCAGATCAAAGAATGACTAAGCAACCCGGCTGATAGGCCGAAGCTCACGAATAGAAGTATTACGAGTCGTGTTTAAGGTCGCAATGACCATTAACAATAGTTTTAAACGCAAATTGCAAAAATTTTAAGGAGAGAAAAAAATGGGTATGTTCTGTTATCAGTGTCAGGAAACTGCTGCATGCAAAGGTTGCTCGATCAGAGGCGTCTGCGGTAAACAGCCGGAAACCGCCAACCTCCAGGACCTTCTGCTGTTCGTTCTCAAAGGCATCGGTGAACTCGGTGAACTGGCCGCCGCCAAAGGCATGATGACCAATCAGATTGGCGATTTCATCTGCAATTCTCTGTTCATGACCATTACCAATGCCAATTTCGACGATAACCGCTTTTACGCTCAGATCGATGCCGCTGTCAAACTCAGAGATGACCTCAAAGCCAAGCTGGCAGCCGCTGGCGTCAACGTTGCTTCCCTCTCAGAAGCCGCCACCTGGAAACCGGCTGCCAAAGCTGATTACCTCGCTAAAGCTGAAAAAGTCGGCGTTCTCGCCACCGAAAATGAAGATGTGCGCTCGCTGCGCGAACTGCTGATCTACGGTCTCAAAGGCATCGCCGCCTATGCCGAACATGCTGCCGTTCTCAATCATCATGACGAAAGCATCAATAAGTTCCTGGTCAAGGCTCTCGCTTCGACCACCAAAAGCCTGAGCGTTGACGCCATGATCGCTCTGGTCATGGAATGCGGCCAGACTGCCGTTACCACCATGGCTCTGCTCGACAAGGCCAACACCTCGACCTACGGCAACCCCGAAATCACCAAAGTCAAAATCGGCGTCGGCAAGCGCCCCGGCATTCTCGTTTCTGGCCATGACCTGCGCGATTTCCATGATCTGCTCGAACAGACCAAAGATGCCGGTATCGACATCTACACTCACAGCGAAATGCTGCCCGCCAACTATTACCCGACCTTCAAGAAATACAGCCATTTCCATGGCAACTATGGCAACGCCTGGTGGAAACAGGATACCGAATTCGCCAGCTTCAATGGCCCGATCCTCATGACCACCAACTGCATCGTGCCGGTTAAAGATTCTTACAAAGACAGAATCTATACCACCGGTAATGCCGGTTACCCCGGTGTTAAACACATTGCTGACCGCGTTGGCGAAGGCAAAAAAGACTTTTCGGCCATCATCGCTCAGGCCAAAACCTGCCAGCCCCCGACCGAAATCGAAACCGGTGAAATCGTTGGCGGCTTCGCTCACAATCAGGTTCTTGCCCTGGCTGACAAGGTAATTGCAGCTGTTAAGAGCGGCGCAATCAAGAGATTCGTGGTAATGGCCGGCTGCGACGGTCGCCAGAAAGGCCGCGAATATTTTACCGATGTGGCAAAGAATCTGCCCGAAGGTACCGTAATTCTGACCGCCGGCTGCGCCAAATACCGCTATAACAAACTGCAGCTCGGCGATATCGGTGGCATCCCCCGCGTTCTCGATGCCGGTCAGTGCAACGACAGCTACTCTCTCGCCGTCATCGCGCTCAAGCTGAAAGAAGTCTTCGGCCTCAAAGACATCAACGAACTGCCCCTGTCATTCGATATCGGCTGGTATGAACAGAAAGCCGTCGCGGTTCTTCTCGCCCTGCTGTTCCTGGGTGTCAAGAAAATCCGCCTTGGGCCGACGCTCCCCGCTTTCCTCTCGCCGACCGTTGCCAAAGTTCTCGTCGAAAAATTCAACATCATGCCGACCGGCGATGTCAAAGCCGACGTCGCTGCCATGATGCAGGGCAACTGATCTGACGTTTGTCTGCTCTTCTGCCCGCCTTCAGGCTGTTCGCAGCCCGAAGGCGGGCTTTTTACTGGCAGCTTCGGGTTGATTGACTGCAGAGAAATTTCGCAATACCCTTTGGGTGGTTTTTAAACTTTTTCAGGAGATGTACAATGAAATTAAAGATGCTGGTTCTGGTGGTTATGATGGTTATGGGTTGCTCGGCTCTGTTCGCCGGCATGATGCCGGCCGCCGAAGAAATGAAAGCTTTTGACGCAATTGTCGACAAGGCAATGACCGCTTACAATGACGGCGACTCAAAGGCCTTTTATGCTGATTTTGCTGTAATGATGGCTGCTATCTGCACCCCAGAGGCTTTCAAAGCCCTGTATGTCGACAGCTATATGAAAATCTTCGGCAAATATGTCTCAAGAACTGTTATTGAAGCAGAAACTGTTGTTGTACCGGATGTTCCGAACGGTCTTCTGGTTTATGAAGCCAAATTCGAAAAGAACGAAAAAGTTAAGCTCTCCGTGAATCTTTTCAAAGAAAATGGCGCCTGGAAACTTCAGCAGGTAACCATTCAGGCCATACCCTGATCGCTTTTATTCCTGCCAATAGCCGCCTTTGAAAAAGGGCGGTTTTTTATTTGCGCTAAAAAAAAGAATCCGGGATTATTCCCGGACTGAAAAATAAGGAGGCAAACAAATCCATAACCCTTTTCGACCGCAAATGAAGTTTCTTTAACGAAAAAATGTGCGACAAACGCGTACAAACTCAGACATTCGCAACCGATGAAAAGCACGAAAAATCTCAGGCACCTGCCGGCAGACAAAAAATAATTAAAAATATTTTTCGTTTGCAGCAATAAAAAATACGGTGCGAAATTTTTCCCTGCGATTTTTCGGTAAAATAATTGCATGCTGAAAATTTCCTCTGTGTGCTGTGTAAAAGCTCATTGAAAATTACTATGGCTAGGCGCAGAGAGAAGCCGGGATTGCTTTTTCGTAAGCTTGTGAGCGAGCGAATCGCTGGAGAAAAAGTAACCCGGCTGATAGGCTGCGCCGCCGAATCGGTGAAAAGTATTCAATATGCTCTTGATATAGTTTGTTGCCATTACATAAATCTGCACAAACTGGGTTGTGAATCGGTATATAATTAATTCGAAAAAACGTTGCGGGAGAACCCGATGGAAAAACTTTTTCTATTTGAAGATGATCTGATCACCGATCTGAGCGAAGACCAGTCGCCTGGGCACCTCGATCAGATCGAGCTGTTCTACGAAGATACCGACAGCCTTTTCGACTCGATCTCAGATGTCATTGCCGACAGTCACCTGGCAGTGACCTTTGCCTCGGTGCGTGCAGAGCAGTTTCCCGCGCCCGCCGACCAGGCGAAAGGCTGGCTGTTGCACTGGCCCGATCATCAGAAGGGCCTGACCTGCGTCGTTCGAAGTGACGGCAATGGGCAGCAGAATTCGCTGGTGGCGGTTTTTCCCTTTTTTAACGACGGAATTCAGTATCATTGCCGCGTTAACGGCGTGCGACGTTTTGCCAGCCGGTTTGAAGCGCAGATCGAAGCTCTGGTTGGCGATGATGAGTTGCTGTCGCTGACTTTTTATGATTGTCATTATCTCTCTGATCGCAATGTTTACCGCAAAAATGCCGCGTATCGCTTTGTACTGCGTTCATTTGCCTATCATTTTAATTTGCAGTCGCCCGCTGACAGCGAGTTTTTTTCTGCCGTTTTCAATCGTGAAGATCTCGGGGCTGATCATTACGAGCTGCAGGGCCCTGTTCGCAAGGTCGAAGAGATTGCCGGGCCATTCCTTGGGCAGAAAGCCTGGAATGTTCATGTCGTCGTTGCCAACTCTGAAGATGGCGAAGAAATGCTGCTGCCGGTAATTGTCACGGCCCGCCTGCTTGGCAACGGGGTTCTCCCGAAGCCCGGTGATTCAGTTCAGGCGCTGGTCTGGTTGCAGGGGCATCTCTGGGGCGCAGAAGAAGATTCCTGAGGTCTTTCTGATGCTTTTATCGATTATTATTCCGGCATTCAATGAAGCAGAAAACATCGCGGCCTGTATCGCCAGCGTGACTGCCGCTCTGGCCGACCTGCGCCATAATGCCGAAATTATCGTTGTCGATAACGACTCAACTGACAATACACCCGAAATCGCGGCCGCTCTGGGTTGTCGCGTGGTGCATGAGCCTTTCCGGCAGATTGCCAGGGCTCGTAACACCGGGGCAAAGGCAGCTCGGGGCAGGTATTTGATTTTTCTCGATGCAGACACCGTTTTGTCGGCCCCTTTGCTCAAAGAGGCTCTCAGATTGCTGCAGACCGGCAGGATTGCCGGCGGCGGGGCCAGGGTTGAATTTGCCGCTGCGACTGGTTTTTTTGCCAGAGTTCTTTTGCGCTTCTGGCAGGCAGTGTCGCGGGGCGCCCGTTATGCCGCCGGCTGCTTCATCTTCTGCACTGCCGAAGCCTTCAGAAGGGTGGGGGGCTTTGACGAAAAGGTCTATGCCTCTGAAGAGATCGGTTTTTCAAGACGCATGCGTGCCGCTGCCGTCAGAAACGGCCAGAAATTCGTAATCATCGATCAGCCCGGCGTTAAAACTTCTACCCGCAAAAACCAGCAGATCGGCAGAATGGTGCTGACCATGTTGATTATCGCTCTTTTTCCGCCCGCCGTAAGATTCAGAACTCTCTGCTTTTTCTGGTACCGCTGCCGGGCATAAAACGGCCCGTTGCAGAGCCTTTGCTGCTTTGCTGATTTCGTGCGGTACACCTTGACGGTTGCCTGTTCGATTCTTACAATTATTGATCATCTCTAAATTTGATGTCTGAGGATGTATCTATGAAAAACCGAACCGGCAGATCAGTTCAGCTTATAATCGCTCTGGTATTCCTGTTTTCAAGTTTCGTTGCCACTCCAGTAACTGCGGCTTCCTATGCGGTTAATTACAATGTGAACGGTGTTCTTGCCATTCAGGAAAATGTACCCTGCCTTTATACTTCTGATGGCCGGGCTTTTAAACTGATCATGAGTCTCGATAAGGCCCGCAAGCTTGACGGAAAAACCGTTAAGGTGCAGGGCAAAGTCGCAAAATCTGACGAACTCGAAACGATGAAGGTTAAGAAAATAACCGAAATTTCGCCAAAGGAATTCGAAGTTCCCGAGGTCGAACACGAGGCCTATCAGCGCCCGGCCAAAATGGTTTCAGAAGCCAAAGGCATTTTTAAAGTCGCCAACGTCAGATGGAACATCCATCAGGACCCCTCGACAAAAGATCTCAAGGCAATTCACACCTGGGAGACCGTAACTATCAACCCCGAAAAGCTTCTGCGCACCTATATGATCGTTAAGCCTTTCGCCCCCAAGTTTCTGGCAGCCCATACCCTTCTGGCTTTCACCTTTGCTCCGGGCGGCGCCGTAGCCGGTAACGGTGAAGAAACCGAAACAATCGTTCTTACTATCGAAGCCTACAAAAAAATCGGCCAGACCTACGGGCTGCTGAAAACCATGAAGAAAGAATTCGACATCGTCTGGATTCTCGCCACCCTGCGCAACTATGCCGGCCTCAATGTTAATTTCAATGCCGACTCAGATACCGCGCTCGATGTCTACCCGATTAACTTCACCAATGAGCAGGCAAAAGCACTGCTGAAAGAAACCATTCGTCAGGCCTGTGTCAGCCGCCAGGGCGAGTATTACCACACCATCAGAAACAACTGCACCAACAACGTGGTAATCCTTCTCAACAGCGCTTTGCCGAAAGAACGCCAGGTAAAACTCTGGGCGATTCCGAGCTTCATTTACAACCCGAAAGCCACCATGCCGCTGTCAGTAATTAAAACCCTCAAGAAAAAAGAAATTCTCAGCGACAAAGCCGCCACCATCAACCGCGAAACCTTCGACAAATACGTAAACGGCGCCACCGCCAAATCCGCCGAAAAATAAATCCTCTGATAACGACCAGATAAACCGGGGGCCCCGCACAGCGGGGCCCCCGGTCTGTTTCATGGCTCTAAAAGTTGATTCGCTTAGGATACAGTGTCTATCGAAATTTTAAGGCCAATCGAGTTTAATATGGACCATAGGCTGGCAAGTTCGGGATTGCCTTTTTCAGAAAGCATTTTATAGAGATTTTCGCGGTTCAAATGTGCTTTTCTAGCGATGTTAGTAACGCCATAAGCTTTGACAATGTTTTTAAGGGCAAGAAGAAACAGTTCGTTGTTACCTTCTTCCAGGGCTGCATTAAGGTATTCTGCAGCTTCTTTTGGATCTTTCAGGGTTTCAAGCAAACTTTTCTGATGATCTTTTGTTGATTTGCCGCTCATAGAACCGATCTCCTTTTAAAGTCAGCCCAATACTCTTTTGCTGTTTCACTCAGCATCCCGACCAGTAAGACAAGAAGGCCGCCCGCGATACTGTGTTTACCTTTCAGAAGCTCGGCTCATACAATCATTGGACCATGATGCCCTTGGTAAGCGAAAGATGTACAAAAGCGGATATCATTAACAGGCACATGACAGCCAGCAAAACATTTACGACATACAATACTCCCGACACGCAGCCTTGGTCTTTAGTGCGGAATCTCACAACCACGTGTTTGCAACACCGATATGCGACAACCACAGTTAGAGACATGCCACACAATACGGTGCCTTCCGTCGGATACCTGTGATAGTTGGGCAAAAATAAATAGAGCAGCCACACACCAATGATAAAATAATGAAACATATTTCTCCCCAATCATGGTAGCCACATGAATATAACACATCGTCATAGAACGGATCAGCGCCATTTTCCAATAAGTAGTGATCAATTTTATGCATGTCTAATCTAATTGTAGTTTAAAACGAACAATTTTGCAGCATGCTTTGTATTTGGAGACCCCTGTTTCAGATATCAGCGTCCGTGAGTTTTACCCACTGTCGGCGCCAGGCCGGGGCTTCGAACGGGTCGGGCCAGTATTCTGTCTGGCGACTGATCAGGCCGTTTTCGACGGTGTGAAAAGTTATTGCCCTGGCTTTCACAACCCCATCGGTGACTCTGACGCTGGTTACAACCTGATTGCCTTCGCTGACCAGCGAATCGGTTTCGAATACCCAGCGACCGTTGGCAGGGTAGGCGCTGTTGATTGCGGCAAAATTGCGGCGCCCGCAGATCAGCTCTGCTGACTGCGGCCAGAAACATTCGAAATCTTCGGCCAGCCAGCGCGTTGCCGCCGTAAAATCATTGCTGTTCATCGCTGCATAAAAAGCCTCGACAACTGCACGTGGGGTCATGGGTCACTCCTGTTGATCGGTTATTTCAGGCTGAATTCGAGACTGAAGGTTTCGCCGGCGGTCAGGTAGGGGAAATAGCAGTAAACGCGACTCTTTTCGTAGGCGACGGTTTCTTCTGGCTCGATGCTGAAGGCGCTGGCAGCCATTGTCGCCGGCACAACAATGAGGAAGGCCTGGCGGCGACAGGCAGGCTGGGGCAGTGTCGGTAAAATGAATTTTTTCCCGGTCTGGCTCTTTTCGAGGCGGCCGTCGGCGAGACGACAGCAGATGTGGCTGCCGCGGCCTGATTTCCAGGGTTCGGCAAGAGTCAGAGAGGCGATGCCGCCGCCGATGGCGCCTTCGATTTTATAAAAAACCGAAGTGAGAATGTTGCCGTTCTCGTCGATGAACGGCGAACTGGCCAGCTCTGGCAGCCAGAGCTGGGTATACAGTTCTTCATAATCATACATGTTGAAATTGCTGAAAATGACCTGATGCGAAAAACTGCCGTCGGGGTGAACCACCAGAACCGAAGTACAGCCGTAGTTGCCGATCGTGTATGACCTGATGTCGGCCGAGTCAGCACAGATCAGGCGCGCATACTTGCGCACCGTCGCAAACCATGGCTCATCATTGAATTCATCTCTGATGCCTGGCATAAGCTCTGCTTCAACGGTTTTCTGCAGTTCCTGGGTCGTGAGAAACGCCATCTGCGGCTTGATTTTACGTGCCTGCCTGAGATGTCGCACCGCAGTTTCGTTGCGGTTGAGCAGTTCCATGACCCGGTAAAGGGAATAGTAACCCATGGCTCTGAGGCCTTCATCGCCCGGCAGCCCGACCGCCAGTCTGAAAGCACCATAGGACTTCTGCAGCTCATTGCGGCACGCCAGAATACGGCCGTAATAAAACTGCATCAGCATGTTCATCGGGTCTTTGGCAAGCGACTGCTCGGCTTCAGCTGCTGCTTCGTCATAGCGGCCGCTCAGCAGCAGCGCCTGAATGACCTTAAGCCTCAGGTTGTGAAAATCAGGGTGCTTCTCGATGCGGACCCTGAGGACTTCGATTGCGCGCCGGAAATCCATGATCGAGAAATAACATTCGCTCTGTGCCACCGCCATGATGTTGTTCTCTGGGGCCTTGCGCGTCAGATTCTCGCCGACCCTGATCGCTTCGGTATAGTTGCCGAGCGTTTCAAGGCAGAAAAACAGCGCAAATTCAAAATCGTAGTCGTCGGGGTAGACCTGCTGCAGCCTGATCGCCTGCTTGCGGCCCTCTTCGTAATCGCGGATCATGAACACCTGCCGCGACAACTCGTATTTGCCACGGTCTTTTTCATTTTCACTTTCGGCCATCTGTGCCGAAGCTTCGATGATGTGCTTGATCTCAGTGTTCTCTGCAACCGTATTGAGCGCAAAACACATCAGAAAAAGAATGTCGGCGTTGTCGGGGTCGAGTTCACGGGCCTGACGCAGCTCATCGATTGCCTCGATGACCGCAAAGTTCACAAAAAACTTCTGGCGCGCCGATCGCAAAAACTTCAGTGCCACACCCGGCGGCGATTCGGGGTCAGGCTCCTCTTCAGCAGCACCAACCGACGATCTGCCCCTTTCTTCTCCGGCCGGCTCGATCACATGGCTTTCTTTGAGAAACCAGCCCCTGAGCATATCTTTGAAACCGCTGAACCAGTTGGGCTGCGTTTTGCGCAACAGAAGATCTTCTGCCAGTTCAGTCGCGCTCTGATAACGCCGCCCCGGGTTCCGGTCGAGGCATTTCATGATGATAGCCTCAAAGTCACCGGAAATATGCGGGTTGATCTCGCGCGGCGGCTTGACGTTGCCCTGGGTGATGAAAGCTACCAGCGCTGCCGGGTCTTCACCTCTAATCGGGTGAGTAAGGGTGGCAAGCTCATACATGACGATACCGAGGCTGTAGATATCTGTCTGCGCCGTTACCCGCCCCCGTTCGCCCATCAACTGCTCAGGCGCCGCATAGGAAAGGGTGCCCATGAACTGCTCGCTTTTCGTCAGTTCGCTGTCGCCACGCTGCTTGACCAGCCCGAAGTCGACGATTTTTACTCTTGCGTCATCGCTGATCAGAATATTTGAAGATTTAACGTCGCGGTGAATGATTTCGTTGCGGTGTGCTTCGGCCAGTGCCGATGCCGCTGAATGCATAAGTCTGCGAACCTTTGCCGGGTAGTCGGGATTTGTCAGCGGGTTTTCAACCAGATCCTGCAGGAACATCGGGGTTCCCGGCGCTGCCAGCCGCAGATAACCAGAAAATTTCAGATCGTTAAGCGAATGCCCGGCATAATGAATGAAGCGGCAGCGCGAGATGAAGTCGCGAATCGACCAGCCCTCGACGTATTCCATGATAAAAAAAGGCTGACCGTTGTATTCACCATAACTGTAAATTTTAACAATAGATGGGTGATCGAGACGGGCAATGGCAGAAGCCTCGCGCAGAAACCGGGTGCGGCCGATGCGCTCGTCGGATGCCTGGTGCATGATTTTGATGGCGACATGCCTGCCGAGGGTCTCGTCGAGAGCTTTGAAAACCGAACCCATGCCGCCGGCACCAACCTCTGAGACAATCCGGCAGCCATTGATGACAGTTCCCGGAACCGGCAGTCTGCTGGCGTTATTCATGGGCTGGCCCTCCTGAACGGGTGTGGTCAGCTGCAGCTCGGCGCCGGAAATAATCATCGGGGTGGAAAAAGCCGAAGCCGGGGTGTTTCAGCGCAATATTTTCGGCAAAACGCCGGTCTGAGTTCGAATGGTCCTCGCCCGGCGTGCCATCGGGTTTAATGTCTGACCCTCGTTTCCAGGCGGCATCACCGACCATGAAACTGTCTGCCCAGTTGATCTGACAGCCAGCCAGCTGCAGTTGCCGCTCAAGGCGCCAGGCCATGCCGGGTTCAGGCTTGCGGTCTTCGTCATACAGCTCGGCATAATCGTAGTAGCTGAACAGAATGCCCTTCTCGGCAAAGACCTTCAGCATTGCCTGAAAAGCTTCTTCAACTTCAGCATGTGTGATGTAGCCAAGGTCGATGCCGGCCTGATTCGAGACGATCGCCAGCAGATAGCCGGCTTCAGTAAGCTCTTTGAGCCTGGCAAAGCTGTTTTTGACAATCGCCAGATCTGAACTGCCGTGCGGTGATGGCCGGCCGCTTTTCGAGTTTCTCAACGTGCGGTCGGCGTCGAAAAAGGCGACACGAAAGGTTCTGCCTGCAACATCGGCAGGCAGAACCAGTGAACGTCGTCGTGCGGGCAACCGGAATCGGCTTTCGGTCATGCTGAACCTTATTTGATGACTTTGGATACCAGCTTTTCAAACATGGCTAGTTCGGGTTCGTGGCTCATGATCGCCTGTTTCCAGAATTCGGTATTTTCGAGGTCGGCTTTTACGGCTTTTTTGGCGACCTTGTGTGCCATGTCGCTGCCTGACAACCGCAAAAATTCCTGATACTTGGGCAGGAAAGCCTGACCTTCCTTCTGGAACATGCCGAAAAGACCGCGACTGAGCAGATAGCCGAAGGTATACGGGAAGTTGTAGAAGGTGACACCGCTGATATAGAAGTGCAGCTTTGAAGCCCAGAACATCGGGTTGGCGCCATCTTTTTCGAGCAGGTCGCCGAACTGGTTCTGCATCGCTGTTGTCATCAATTCTTTGAACTTCGAAACACTGACTTCGCCTTTCATGCGTTCTTCATGAAATGCCTTTTCGAAGTTGAATCTGATCGGAATATCGATCAGGAAAGCAATGCCATGGTTGATGGTATTGGTCAGCACGTTGAGCTTCTGCGCATCGCTGACTTTTTTGTCGTTGAGAATGCCGTCGGCAAGAATCATTTCGCCGAAGGTCGAGGCCGATTCGGCCAGCGTCATCGGGTATTCCTGCAGGAAAGGCCGCAGACCGTTGAGCTGGGCACTGTGGAAAGCATGGCCGATTTCGTGGGCCAGCGTCGAAATATCGTTCATGCTGCCGGCATAGCTCATGAAGACGCGCGATTCTTCGGTAAGCAGAGAACCGGTGCAGAAGGCGCCGGGGCGTTTGCCGGCCCGTGGTTCTGATTCGATCCAGCGCTTTTTCATGGCATCTTTGAAGAACTGCTGCAGCTTCGGGTAGGCAGTGCCAAAGGCCTTTTCTACGATGGTTACACATTCATCCCATGAATAGCGGTTGAGCTGCGGAATGGCGAGCGGCGCTTCGCAGTCATACCAGGCAAGCTTCTTCTGGCCGAGAGCTTTTGCCTTGGCCTTGCCGATTTTCTGAATGAACGGGCGGCATTCTTCGATCGCCTTGAACATTGCATCGAGAGTTTTGCGTGAGATGCGTGATTGAGCCAGGGCCACATCGAGGAAATGGTCGTAGCCGCGCTTTTCATTGAGCATCAGACGGGTGCCGGCAAGGGCGTTCAGACAGGCGGCGCAGATATCTTCTACCGTCTGCCAGGCCTTGTTGCCGAATTCAAAGGCTGCTTTGCGCACCTGGCGGTCTGAATCCTGCATGATCGAGCGGCACTGGGCCATTGGGGTATTTTCGACACGGCCATCAGGCCAGTGCATATCGAATGTCAGTTTGCCGGAAATTGTGCTGTAGAGGCGATCCCATGAGCTGAAGCCATCGACACTGAGGTCGGCGGCCAGAGATTCAAGCTCGGTGGTCATGGTTTTCTGGGCATCCTGGCGCATTTCTTCAAGATGGAACTTGATCTCGGCCAGTTTTTTGCGGGCGGTAAAAGCGGCGAAGTCCGCTTTTGCGGCCTTCTTCAGGCCCATTTTCATGTAAATGACGATCTTGCCGAATTCGGCGCTGATGCTGTCGATTTCGGCTGATTCGCGGTTGTAATCTTCGTTGGCGGCATCACCGGCATTGAGACAGCCGATGTATGAGGAAAAATGCGACAGACGGCGCAGCAGCTGTTCAAAATCGAGAAAAACCTTTTCCCATTTTGCCTGATTGGCGGCGTCGAGAGTTTTCAGACCGCCTGCAGTCTTCTGCAGTTTCGCGATGTCTTCTTTGAGAGCCTTTTTGAAGGCTTTCATTTCGGGGCTGTTGTATTTTTTAAAGTAGCTGCTGAGATCCCAGACGATACCTTTACTCATTGTTCATTCCTTAAAATAGCAAGAATTTTTCTCTATATACCATATTCTCTCTCTCTGAGCTACTGCAGCGGTATTGAATTTTCGGCGGCGGGCAATTATACTGCCGGTTCAAGATTAACAGGAGTTCTTAAATGCACGAACTTGCGCAGACCGCCACCGAAGTGTTCAGACACCCATGGGCTGCCGGTATCATCTTTATCGCGACCTTCATTCTCATATCATTTCGCCGACTCAGTCTGCTGCCGATCGGCCGCCCTTCCGCCGCCCTGACTGGTGCGGTTCTGATGGTGGCTTTCGGGGTGGTTCGCCCGGAAGAGGCTTATCAGCTGGTAAACTGGGATACCATCTGCCTGCTGCTGGGTATGATGATCATTGCCGAGCATCTGCGCGCTGCCGGTCTGTTCGAACGCTTTTCGCGGCTGGCGGAAAAAATATCATCACCTTTTGGGATGCTTGTAATTGTTGGGTTTACGGCTGCCATATCATCGGCAATTCTCGTTAACGACCCGGTCTGCGTTGTCATGACGCCGCTGGTTCTCGAAATCTGCCGGCGCAAGCGTCTCAAGCCGTTTCCTTATCTGATGATTCTTGCAACCAGCAGTAATATCGGCTCGACGCTGACTTTGACCGGCAACCCGCAGAATATGATCATCGGTAGCCTGTCTAAACTCGGTTTTCTGCGCTTCATGGGCCTGATGACCGCGCCATTTCTGGTTTCGATGCTGATAAACCTCGTGCTTGCCTGGTTCTATTACCGGCACGAACTGGTCGAAGATCCGGCCGGCAAACCGTCGGACAGTGAAATCCTGCCGCGCGAAAGCCTGCCCGAAAAAATTCAAAAGACGCGCCGCCTGCGTATTGGCCTGATCGGGCTTGGCCTGGCCTGTGCCGGGTTTGTCGCCGGTTTTTCGATGGCCTTTTCGGCTCTTGCGGGAGCGGTCATTGTCATTACCTTTCACCGCAAAGACCCGTCTGAACTGCTCGAAAAAATGGAATGGTCGCTGTTGATGTTTTTTGCCGCTCTGTTTGTGGTTATTGGCGGTCTGCAGACCAGTGGCCTCGCCAAAGCGGTTACCGAATGGGCTCTCAAACTCATTGCGGGCGATCTGACTTCGCAGGTCTGGATTTTTTCGGGCGTTACCCTCGTCGGCTCGAATGTGCTGTCGAATGTGCCGTTCGTTCTTCTGGCTTCGCAGAGCATTCCGGCGATGACAAACCCCGATCTGTTCTGGTGTCTGTTGGCGTTCGTCAGCACCATTGCCGGCAATCTCACGATTTTTGGTTCAGTAGCCAATATGATAGTGGCCGAAACCGCCCGCAATGAATGCCCGATGTCATTCTGGGCCTTCGCCCGCTTCGGGATTCCGTCGACAATTCTGTCGCTGCTTGCCGGGGTCTGGATGCTGAGCCACATTCTCGCATTCAGCTTCAACTGAGGCGCTGAAATGCTGAGCTTTCGCGGGCATTGCCCCTTAACCTGCCTTCTGCTATAATCCATGAGCTTGAAACACGTAATCTTACCATTTCTGGTGGCCTGGGCAGCCGGCATGCTGCTGGTTCCCCTGGTCAGAAAAATTGCCCTGAATCTTGGCTTAGTCGATCGCCCGGGTGGCCGCAAAATCCACAAAGCGCCGATTCCAAGAGTCGGGGGTGTTGCCCTTTACCTCGGGGGGCTGATCGGCGCCCTGCCATTTCTCTCAGAGAGCCCCGAAACCATCGGTATTCTGCTCGCCGGCACCTTTATCTTTCTCATCGGGCTTCTCGACGACCTGATTGAGCTGCAGGCCCGCACCAAGCTCGCCGGGCAGATTTTTGCCTGTATGATTCTTCTCTTTTTTGGCGTCAAAATCAGTTTCGTCACCGACTTTATCACGGGAAAGGGCCTCGTGGCACTCGGTCTTCTGACCTACCCGCTGACCCTGCTGTGGGTGATCGGCCTGACGAACACGGTCAATCTTGTCGACGGCGTTGACGGGCTGGCCGGCGGCATAGTTTTTATCGCCCTTGCAACCCTGCTTTCGGTTCGTCTTGCCACCCCCAACATGCAGGACCCGGAGCTGATAACCAATGTTCTCGTTCTCTCAGCCGCGATAATGGGTGCGCTGCTGGCCTTTCTCAGGTTCAATGTTTTTCCGGCCATAATTTTTATGGGTGACAGCGGCGCTTATTTTCTCGGCTTCATGACTTCAGCCCTCTCGGTTGCTGGTGCGGCCAAGGGTTCGATTCTTTTTCCGCTGATCATACCTCTCATCGCCTTTGGTCTGCCGGTTCTCGATGTTTTGTTCGCGATTTTGCGCCGTTACTTCAAGAAAGTGCCGATTTTTCAGGCCGACAAGGAGCACCTGCATCATCGACTGCTGCAGCGCGGCTTCTCGCAGCGTGAAACGACCCAGTTTCTCTGGATGGTCTCATGCTGCTTCGGCTTTGTGGCCCTGCTCGCGGCTGATATTCCGCACCGTGGCATTCAGATCGCCTCGGCGGTTTTTCTTGTAGTCATGGTTTTTCTCTGCATCTCGACCTTCATCAGGAAGAGCAATGAGAGAAAATAAATGTTGCTTCAGCGGCATTCTGCTGCAGGAAACCCCGGTAAGACACCTGTCGCGCTCGTTTGCCAACGGCCGTATTGCTCAGACCTACCTGTTCTCCGGCAAGGAGTCGACGGGCCGCCTGACTACAGCGCTTGCCTTTGCAGCACTTCTGCAGTGTCGTGAGCCTGTCGTCACCGGCGAAAACAATGCCGACGCCTGCGGTATATGTGATTCCTGCCGACGTATTGCGGCCGGCAGTCATCCTGACGTCAATGTTATCACTCCCGATGGCAACGAAATCAGAATCGATCAGGTGCGTGCCATGCAGGATGCGGCCTCGCTCAAGCCGGGCATGGGCCGGTGGCAGGTTTTTATTCTCGACCCGGCCGAGCGCCTCAACGTTTCATCGGCGAACAGCCTGCTGAAAATTCTCGAAGAAGCCCCCTCGCATGCGGTTTTTATTCTCATTGCCCGTGATACTGGTTCGGTGCTGCCCACGGTTCTGAGCCGCTCTGAAATTGTCAGGTTCGCGGTTCCGTCGCATCACGAGGCTCGTCTGGCCGTTGCCAGGGTAGCCAGCCTTGATGAAATGCAGGCTGCTGTCTGTTACGGCCTGTCTGAAGGGCGTTTCGGTCAGGCTCTGATGATCGCGCAAAGCTATCACGAGCTGCATTTCCCGTCCGGTATCCGCGAAAGTCATTCTGACTACCTGGTGCAGATCGACATGCTTTCTGAACTCAAGCAGCATGAATTTGCTGCGGCAGATACCTGTGATCGCGCTCTCAGGCTGGCGGGGCAGATAGACAATGCCGGCTTTCTTCCCCTGCAGGCGGCGCGAAAATCTTTCTGCCGCTCGCTGGTCATGAACACCGGTTTGCCGGCCGCCTTCGCCCTGATGTTTTCTGATGCTTTCGTTGACCGGCTCGACCGGGCCGCCTCAGCCATGAAGAAAAGCTTCGACCCGGTGCTTGCCGAAGCGAAAAAAGCTTACCCGGCCGCTCTGGTCAAAGAAATCGACGGGCAGCTGTCGACCGCTGTCGATCGCTGGTCTACCGGTCAGATCGAAGAATTCTTTTTCTGCCTGACGAACTGGTATGCCGATGCGCTGCTTATGGCTTGTGGCGCCGATGAAACATTGCTGTTGAACCTCGACCGCAAAGACGATATCATTATTCTCGCAAAGGTTGAAGGAACTGCCCTTTTGCGCGCCCGCATCGAAATGCTCGAAAAGAGCGTCGGGCTGCTGCGCCGCTACGTTCAACCGCTGCTGATACTTGAAAACCTGCTGACGCAGATCGGAGGACCCGAAGCGTGAATCAATACATTGCCCTTAGACTGCGCAAACTGCCGACAGTCTACTGGACACCCAGGCCGGAAGCCATGAACGTCGAAGCCACCCAGGATGTGGTGGTTACCACCCAGCACGGCTGCGAAATCGGCCGGGTTCTGCAGGTCGTCGACACCCGACCCGCAGGCCTCAAAGCCGAATCTGACCCATTTATCATAGAAATCCAGCGCGTCGTAGATGCCGAAGACCGCGCCCGCATCTGTGATCTGCGCAAACGCGAAAAAGAGGCTTTTCTGCAGGCGCGCGATAAAATTCAGCACCACCAGCTGCCCATGAAGCTTTTGAAGGCTGAATATCTCTACGATTTCAGCCGTCTGATTCTTTACTTTAAATCAGACAATAAAGTCGATTTCCGTGATCTGCTAAAAAGCCTTGCCGGTATCTTCAAAACCCGTATCGAGCTCAGGCAGATCGGAGTGCGCGACGAAACCAAGCTGCTCGGTGGCATCGGCTGCTGCGGCAAAGAAGTCTGCTGCGCCCAGTTCATGAGCACCTTCTACCCGGTTTCGACCAAAATGGCCAAAGAGCAGAATCTTAGCCTCAACCCTGCGAAACTTTCGGGTATCTGCGGCCGCCTGCTCTGCTGCCTGGCCCATGAACACGAATATTATGCTTCATTCCATGGCAAATTCCCGAAAATCACTGCAGAAGTGGTTGTCGGGGCCGAAACCGGCCGTGTCATGGACATCAACTATATCACCCGCAAAATTCTGATCAGCTTTATCGACCGGCGCAAGGTAACTTATGACCTCGACAAGGTTTGTGGCCGCAAAGATGCAACCACCGGCCGCAACCTCTGGTGGGTCAGTATTCCCGGTGCCGAAGAGCCAGATTTGAGCGTTCTTCTCAAGAACCTCAACCCGCCGGGCACGGGCAAAAAGAAGAAGAAGGGCGACGGCCCGCCTCGCAGAGAAGATGACGGGCAGGAGCGGCCTGAGCGGCCTGAACGCCCTGAACGATCTGAACGATCTGAACGATCTGAGCGGTCTGAACGGTCTGAACGATCTGAGCGGTCTGAACGGTCTGAACGGTCTGAACGATCTGAGCGCCCTGAGCGATCTGAACGATCCGAACCCTCTGAAAGACGACGCGAGAAGGGGCCCAGGCATCAGGCCACCCCCGAAAACAGAGCCGTTGAGCCGTCGACACCGGCGGACGAGCCCGACAGCGGCGCTGACGACAACGATTTTTCTGATATGTAATCTCTGCGGCCACCCGCAGGTTTTTTGCCGGGTGGCCGCGGCTTAACAATTCTTAAAATTGTCTGTCGAACTTATTCGCGAATCATGATATAATGCACAAACTTATGCCCGATCCCGGGGTCGGTCGTTTCGCTTCCGGGGCAGAAAAGCGAGGGAGTTCAGTGTCACGCATAGGATTAATAGCAGGTAGTGGAAGGTTTCCGCTCTATTTTGCGCAGGCCGCAAAACAGGGTGGCAATGAAGTGGTGGCAGTAGCTATACGTGAAGAAACGTCGCCCGAACTCGAAAAGCTGGTCAACCAGATTCACTGGTTTCACGTCGGCGAATTGCAGGGAATGATCGATACTTTCCTGAACGCGCACATCGAACGCATCGTGATGGCCGGCAAGATCACCAAAACTCTGATGTTCGACCGCATCAGACCCGATGCCCGGTTGATGAAAGTTTTTGAAAAAACCCCGATTCGTAATGATGACGCGCTTTTGCGCCAGCTCAGCGAAGAGTTTATTGCCGAAGGCATTCATGTCTGCGACTCGACGACCTTCTTGTCGGTTCTGCTCCCCGAAAAGGGTATTTTAACCAGCAGAAAGCCGAGCGAAGAAGAACTGCTCGATATCAAATACGGGCATGAGATCGCCAAACAGATTGCTGGTCTCGATATTGGCCAGACCGTTGTTGTCAAAAACCGAGTAATTCTCTCAGTCGAGGCTATCGAAGGCACCGATCAGGCGATTCAACGCGGCGGTCTGCTTGGCAATGGCGGCGTAACCGTCGTTAAGGTTGCCCGTCCGAAACAGGATATGCGCTACGATATTCCGACGATCGGCGTCGACACCATTCACAATCTGATCGCCGCCAAGGCCCGCTGTCTGGCCTTTGAAGAGAAGAAAACCCTGCTGCTCGACCGTGAGGAAGTAATAAGACTGGCTGATTCAGCCGGTATTGCCATCATGGTTGTCTGAACCGCTGCTTTTTAAACGAGGTTAAAATGAATAGTCAAGGCGTTAATATTGGGGTTATCGGTATCGGCCATCTCGGAAAACACCATGCCAGACTTCTAGCCGAAATCAACGGCGCACACCTGGTCGGAATTGCAGATGTAAACGAAGCTGCCGGCCGTGAAGCCGCAGAAAAATACAATGTTCCCTATTTCAAAGATTATCGTGAACTCGCCTCGGTTGCATCTGCCGTAACCGTAGTCGTGCCGACCTTTCTGCATCACGAGGTTGCCCGCTTCTTTCTTGAACGCAATATTCATACCTTTATCGAAAAGCCGATCACCAAAACGCTTGAAGAGGCCAACGATCTGGTGGCTCTCGCCAGCAAAAAGCAGCTGACTCTGCAGGTCGGCCATGTCGAACGCTTCAATGCCGCTATCATCAAGCTGCAGTCGCTTTGCGAAAGCCCGCGTTTTATCGAGTGTCAGCGCATGGGGCCTTTCTCACCCCGCATTCAGGATGTAGGCGTTGTCCAGGATCTGATGATTCACGACATCGATATCGTTCTTTCACTGGTTAAATCGCCGATCAAGCGTGTTGATGCCGTTGGTATTCCGGTTCTCACAGAGAACGAAGATATCGCCAATGCCCATATCGTTTTTGAAAACGGCTGTATCGCCAACCTGACTGCCTCGCGCATCAGTGACGAAAAAATCCGCAAACTCCGCATTTTCGAAATGGACAAATACTGTTCTCTCGACTATGCCAACCAGGCAATTACGCTGCGCCGCAAATCGAATCTCGAAGAGAAGATAATCCAGGAAGAACTCGAAGTACACAAGGCAGAGCCGCTGCGCCTCGAACTCGAGCATTTCATCACCTGTATCAACGAGCGCCGCAAACCCCTGGTTACCATTGAAGACGGTAAAAATGCCCTTGAAGTCGCCCTCGAAATTCTCGAGCAGATCAAGAGCAACCTGCCAGCTTCGCATTAAGCCTTTATGGGTTCTAAAAACAGTCTGGGCCGCTTTTTCTTTGAATGGCGCGATAAATTGCCGGTGCCTCTGGCGTTGGCAATGTTTGCCTGCGCCCGACCTCGGCCGCTGAACTGGCTGCTTGGCATGCCGTTCGTGCTTGCCGGTGAAGCCCTGCGTGTCTGGGGCCTGATGCACATCGGTCCGACTACCCGTACGCGAGAAATATGCGCTGACCAGCTGGTTACAACCGGCCCTTACAGCTGCTGCCGCAACCCTCTTTATCTTGCCAACCTGCTGAAAATTGTCGGCTTCATGCTGATTGCGGGAAATCCGGCCTATGCGGCCTGCGTGCTTGCATTCTATGCCGTCGAATTTGCGACGATGATTCCTTACGAAGAAAGCTTTCTGGCAGAGAAATTTCCTGAAGCGCATAAAGCCTACCGTGAAGCGGTGCCGATGTTTCTGCCAAAGACCTCTCCCGCTCCAGGGGTTTCCGCTGAGCCACGTTTTGAGATGCGCGAAGCTCTCAAATCAGAAAAACGCACCTTTGCGTCGACCTCGGCAATTCTGCTGGTGCTCTCATTCTGCTCTATTCTCCGCCGGGAGAAAACCTCTTGACTAACATCACACCAGCTGGCAACAACAGACCTGGCCGGGTTTTCTTTCTGGCTGGCGAACAGAGCGGCGACCTGCATGGTTCGCTCGTAATCGGTCACCTGAAAAAGCTGTTGCCCGACCTGAAAGTTGATGGCATTGGCGGCCCGATGATGGCTGCTGCCGGTATGAACTGCATTCACAGCAGTGATGAGCTGGCGGTTATCGGGTTTGTCGAGGTAATCAAAAACCTTCGTCATCTTTACAGGATTCTTGCGGACGTCAGAGAATGGCTGACCCGCGAGCGCCCCGATGTGGTGGTGCTTATCGATTACCCCGGTTTCAACCAGCGGGTTGCCGAAATAGCCCGGGAACTGGGTATTCACGTGCTGTACTATATCTGCCCGCAGGTATGGGCCTGGCACGCCAGCCGTGTCGAGA